>Ga0209780_1000240_pt1 | contig 27407 bp, 12 predicted proteins | sample WorMetexBAHAMAS2_FD_187384 | JGI IMG/M metagenome (GOLD analysis project Ga0209780, IMG submission 187384) | Marine gutless worms symbiont microbial communities from Max Planck institute for Marine Microbiology, Germany - Inanidrilus exumae... | ecosystem: Host-associated > Annelida > Digestive...
GAACTGTAGTGTTGGTACTTTTGTGCAGAGACTCAAAACATTTTTATTCAGCTGTTAGCGCGTCTGAGGATTTTCTCGATTTCGCGCTATATAAATGTTCACATTACATTACATTACATTACCTCCAGCCGAAGTAGGTACTCGATTTAGCGACCCCAGAGGGATGCAAGGCTGAGTTGACCTATGTTACGTGAAAGCAGACCGACCGGGAATTGAACCCTGTAAATCGCAAGTCCAACGCCCTACCGCTAAGCCACCACTCGTGTGTTGTGTGTGTGATTAACATTAGTAGGCCTAATTGGCTAGGTTATAGCTAGCATTCCTATTTTTGAGTGAACAGCCTACATTAGCCGAGCAACTGTATGAGCAATGCTTCGAACTTCAAATCAAATCAACTCAAATCTAATTTATTTTGCCATAAATTAACTCTTCAATGCCATTGTTCTTAAATTCAAAACTCGTGTTGCATTAAGTGCCTGCATATAACTTCGACTGCGTTACGACGGTAAACGTTATCTGTGCAGCTTTGCATAAGTAGTTATATTTTGAAGCCTTTGCCACCGAACACTGTCGGCGAAGGCATTTAATTGTTTTCAGGCTGTCCATCCGCCGCGTTCGTTCGTTCGTTTATTGGTCGGTACATATGTTATCACCACGATACCTTATGAACGCCGTGAACAGTTTTAATAAAACTGACATGGAATATTTCTTAGCCCCTACTGATGACACAGTTAGATTGTGGAGGTCAAAGGTCAAAGGTCAAGGTCACAGCAGGCCGTCGAGGTGGCGAAAGCATCAACGTCGATGCTCTGGGGCATCGAAGTACATCTGCTACTTTGTAACTGCTTGTTAAGTACTTTTGAAATTAGTTTTTTAGAAGTTATAAGTGAGTATAAGTACTTTACTTACTACCACTGAAGTAGTCAGCTACCTTGTCAACTACTTTCCCAGTTTTTTTTGTAAACGACACGTGAAAATGACAAGTTACTGTGAAGATTGGTTGTCTTGTTGCTAATACGTAGAAAAATTACCAGTTCAGTTGCAGTTGATATGAGGTTTTTAAATGTAAGCCCAGAAGAAAAGTTATGGCTTTTATTCATATTTGATGAGATAGCCCGATGTTTTGATAAAATTAATGTACTCTGTAATTGTTGCGGTTAACAGTTTGTATTGGTTGCTGTGACAGGTGTGTACGGAGTGTCTGATATGCCACCAACACCGCCGCCAAGCAGCAGCTGCAGCAGCGACAGTGAAGGCGGCGGCCTGAGTCCTGAGCGTTCCGCGCCACCAAGTCCATCCTCATCGCCGTACTTCACCCGCACGCACCTGTCATTCAACACTCCGTCCCATCATTCCAGCCTCTGGACCAGTTCCCACTCCTCCGCTCTGTTCACGTCTCCAGTATGTCCACCAGCTTATCATTTGGACGTTGATTGATGTCATTCTGTTATCATTAACTTCATTCAGACAACAGAGCCGCAGAGCCGCACATAAAACAAGGCAGTTGTAGATATCAGACTTCGCCCGCTCTGTGCATTCCCACCACCCCTTCGCGGCCGATAGGCCACATCTCTTGCGCCCAGAAATTTTCAGAATGCGGTTTGCGCTTGCCTGGCGTACTAAATGATCCCTTCTGCTGCATGACACATTGTACCTAGGGCCCCCCCGAGTCCTCATCCCAAACGGCATCTCGATTGGTTCAGCCTTTTTGAATGGGTCTCAAATGCTATGCTTTGCAATGCATTATCAGTGGAGAAGAAAACCCCCAAAATTGCTCCTTTTCGTTGGGATTTCGTTACCTCGCCGAAGGAGGACCGAGCAATGGCCATGGGCAACATGCACAAAAATTAGGTAAACATAACGTGTGTGGTTTGGGAGATTTGCTCGCGGACAGACAGACACACACACAGACGTGCTCATTACAATACTTCATCACCGCTCCCGCGGGCGAAGTAACGAGGAACATGTAGGCCTACATGTAAAAGAGTGAGTGACTCTGATAAGTACAAAAAGACAGAAACTATATATATAGAAAAACGCATTTATGACCCTAACTGACTGATTAGCATATTATCACAAAAGACCGCTTTTAAAGTCATATGCCCGATTTTAAGGCCCAGACGTTACATGTATGTATATTGAATTTTTTCTGATGCATGAGAGCTAGATGCCCATTGCCCGGTGACTCGCATGAACCGAACCATATTCAGACTTGCTCGTTTTTTATTCCATTTAGTTTCTTTAGCATTTTAGGGGTCAATAACCTGGTGTAAAAATTATGGGTCCATCCACCCCTTGAACCCCTTGTGCTGGCGCTCATAGCAGAGAGTAGTTAATTACTATATTGATCTATGACTTGAACGGTGCACATGTTGGGATTGCTATTATTAAGTTCACCGGCCGTCTACTATGAGATCAATACTCATGTGAAGCAGCAACTGTTGTGCACTTTAATGTTGATAAGCATTCTGCAGCATACTGATGTATTGCAAAGTGAATGCTAATACTGTTGTTTCATTTTATAAATATTGTAAACTGTTTTTCTGCAGATCCCGTCATCTGGAATCTTAATACTCTCGGAAGAAGAAAAGAGAACACTGGTTGCGGAAGGTTATCCAATTCCAACTAAGTTGCCGTTAACGAAACAAGAAGAAAAGAATCTGAAAAAAATACGACGTAAAATTAAAAACAAGGTATGCATAAGTATATCTTAATTACAGACAAGGTATATATAATTATATGTGTATGTGTATGTGTATATGCCTATGTGTATATAGTATTACACCGTGTCCGGAAAAGGTGCAACTATATTTTTGCCGCTAACTTTGCCAATGTTGACCAATTTTCAAAATTCTTTCACTGACAGACTTAGCTGTAAATTTGTAATAAAACAGTAACAAAATATCCCACCATCCCTGAAATGCGTCACTACACTACCTTGAGAAATGTTTGTGCTCAAAAAGCACAAGAAGATTATTGAAGAAGATTAATAAGTAATGAAGATTCATTAATTATTAATGAAGATTATTTAAAATGGTCATGCTGCAGAGCTGATTGGAGCGAACTGCCATGCAAAACTCAGCCATTCGAAACAGTTGCTGATGTGATGTTAGCACAGATTTGTTAACTGATGAAAATATATTCACCCTGATCACACTGAAAAACTCAAGGACTCAAGGAATTACCAACTGTACGAAACTGCAGCAACCAAGAAGAAAGACGTCACAACAAAACTCTTACCCATATGATCAACGTTCAGACAGTCACTGATGGCATCAGTCGGCAAATCACAAGTGTTGAGAAAACACATTTGACACTTGTCGAATGTCGATCATGGAGACTGATGATGATGATGGAGTCAAGGTTATTGAGGGCTGTTATCGTCATGTGTTGCTGTTATAACAGTTACTGCCCACCATGTGTAAGATCTCAAGCGAGTTCTTCATCTTTCAGCGGAACAGTGCCCGGCATACATGGCACTTAAGGCAATCAACTTTCTTGCCAATAACTTCGCCAGATGTCGACCGATTAAAAAAATCTTTGAAGGCAGACTCGGCAGTAAATTTGTAACAAAGTGTTAGTAAAAGATCCCACCATTCCTAAATCACGTTGATACACTACCTTGTGATTTATCGTTAATCACTGTACACGTTTCGGGTTATTGCTGTTTTCCCGACAATAATATTTAACAAAATAGTGTAGCGACGCATTTGAGGGGTGGTGGGATATTTTATTATTGTTTTATGACAAAAAAGACTTTTGAAAATCGGTCAGTATTTGGCAAAGTTAGAGGCAAAAATATAGTGGTACCTTTTTTACCGGACATGGTGTATATATATAATTTTCCTGCAGTTTATTTTTTGGTTGAGAAGTGACTCGTTTTGGCTGACAACAACCATCCGCAGTTTGTTCATTGACAACAGTCACTGTTGTTGTTGTTGTCAACCTTGATTTCACTGTAGATTACTTGAATAAAATTAATAAATGATCAAGTGAAAGTGCAAAATATTATTAGGCTGCATCGGATGCACTCAGTGCACAGTGCGTAAGATGCACGTATCGCTACAGACAGAGTAGCATAGTTTGTTTGTTTGTCTGTCTGTCTGTCTGATGCTCACGTTCGTGAGCCCTGCAAAAACGGCTGAACTGACGGAGATGCCGATTGGAGGGTAGACTGAGGTGGGCCCAAGGAACCATGTTTTAGATATGGGTCGAGATCCCCCACGGGAAGGGGCAACTTTGGGGATGTCCAACCCATTGAAAAGCACTGGGGTCAGTGCTACGGTGCTTTACGCAGCAAAAGTTAGTTAGTTAGTTGGAGTTTAACGTCCCCTTTCAGCACAAATAAGGCTATATCAGAGACAAATTACGCAGAAAAAAATAATAACGACAGCGGGACTATGGCACCCGCGTGCAATGATCAAGACTGGTCAGTGTCCCAATACATTGTGCCCCGTGAAAAATCCGCCACCTACGATGTGGCCTTTCTTCAAAATTCTTTGACCACTTGCTATGTTTGCAGATCTCGGCTCAGGAGAGCAGAAGGAAGAAGAAAGAGTATGTAGAGCACCTGGAAAAGAGGTATTAACGCTGCTATGTTGCGTTTGTTATTTTGGGTTACGAGCCCAAACTCAAGAGAACAGAAACTGGAAGTAATTTGACACCTTCGACTGTGTTCTATTTGTTCTCATAATCACCCTTGTATGAATAATCAGCCTTCCAAACTTACTCATACTCGTCGACTGTTTCTTCAACTTCACCACTGACGAGCAGGTCGCAGTGGTCTGGTGGTAACATGCTTGACTGCATTATGAGAGGACCCAGGTTCGAATCTCACTACGGGCAGTTGTTTATCATGACATCCGCTGTGGCATACAGCCTTGGGCGCAGGCTGCATGCAGTGTCTAGCTTCACTTGGCATGGGACTATAATGGTAGAGCTGCTGTTAAACTAGTAACTAGTAACGATAATATATAATTTGGGGCTAAGTAATAATAATAAATGTTGATGGTTGATTCGGGTGGTAGCAGCCTTTACCTGCGCACTCGGCCCAAGTTGGTTGGCTTCGTCAGTCTACATTAGTCAAATGAGCCGAGTTAACTTTGGCAGTGGCTTTGCTATGATTACATCACCATCAAAGTTATTGTGGCATTATTATTATTTCAAATAGTTTCTAGATTAGTTTACAGTGTTATGTTTGTAATAAATGAAAACTTGCAGTTTATACACAAACTAACAGCAAGATACCATGATTGATTGATTGAGTTAAGGTTTTACGTTCCACCCGACACAAAAATAGGTCATTTCGGACACGTTCTTCCCAGCCAGTCTCTTGACTTAGTACTGAAAAACTCAAACAAACACAGCAAAAGCAAACATGGCAAACATGTATCCATAACAAAATATACTACAACATAAAATGAACCCGAAAAACTAAAGCCAGGTTTGGTCGCCTCCTACGACCTCCGGCCTGGAAACGGAACGGATCTATTCTGGAAGAAGTAGATAGATAAGTAACGAAGTAAACACGTAAGGAAGTAAATTAAGTAAGGAAGAAAGCATAAGGAAAGACGAAAGTAAAGAAGGAAGAAAGGGGTTAGTGCTGTGAAGTTGAGACAATACAAGGTTGTTTAGCATTTCATGAAGTTCATTATGATATATGCCTAATTAACTTGTAAATCTAACAGTTATTAGCTAACTTTGCTCTGACACTGTTCAAAACAGAACCATGGGTTCTGTTTTGTCCATCAGAATCCGTCGCCTACTGATGAATGTTGCTTTTGTCATTTCAGGGTAGAATTCGTGTCCATGGAGAACGTTACATTACGTAAGAAATTAGATGCTCTGGAGTCGAACAACAGGTAATCATTAACATTTTACCAGTGACGGATACAGTTACAGCTCTAGGTTGGGTTTTATTTAGGTCGACTCCTCCGAGTCGACTTTTTCGAGTCGACGTAATAAAGTGGGTCTCAAATGTCCGTCCGTCCGTACGTCCGTCCGTTCGTCTGTCCACAAAAAGTTTGTTTGATATAAGTGAAATTTGGTATGTAGGTACACCGTAGAGGTCAAAGAGACGCAAGACGGTATGCAGTATGACCCGATCCAAGGTCAAGGTCAAGGTCACGAGCCCTTGAAAGTTGGAAATTTGGCCATTTTCAAAGGCTATCTCCTCCCCCAACTATGATGGGGGCTGGCAAATGACCACGGATTCTTAAATTAGGGCAGAATACCTAAGCTTATCGGGGCCGGATTTTTGATTTTTGTCCCAGTTTTTGTGTCACGTGACTTTGAAGTTGGCAGTAAGTAGGAGTCGACCGTCAGTCCCGTATGGGGCTAATTTTTTACAAGTGGCTTTTGGTGAATATACTGTGGAATGTATGAAATGCTATTCCATTTTTAGGCCGCATCACGTGCACACAGTGCATAAGATGCAACCTGTTGCAATAGATGTCGTACTTAGCGTGGTCAGTGTATATGTTGTGTGTCTGTGTGTTGGGCATATGGGTGAGCTATACAAAAATGCTGAACCGATCAAGATGCCCTTTTGGAGGAGCTGACTTGTGTAAATCCAGGAACCATATGTTAGATGGGGTCAAGATGGGCGAATCCATTTGCAACCACCTCAGTGGTGACAAGACGGCGATGCAGCCTTTTTGCCAAAATATGACACTTACTGTCATTGATTCAGTATAGCATGTTACACAGCAGCGTGTTACAAAGAGAATTAAAGAATGGATGTTTACCACAGTGCATTGTCGGTGTAACGTATGCCATAGATCACACGCAGCATGTTCCTGTAACATGATGTTGGAATTTGATGCCTTAAAACACGTTAGCAACTTTTATCAGTGAAAATAGCTGTACAGATAATGATATTCTGTGCATATTTGTCTGTTTAGATCTTTGTCATCGCAGCTGCAGAAACTGCAGTCGTTGGCTAGCAAAGTTACTGCCACGTGCATCACTGTGAGTCAGCTCAGCAGAGCTTTATCTCTTCTTTCATTATGTATTTGAACTGCCAGTTAGCTGCCACACAGTCATCATTAAATATCCAGCCACACGTTAAACGTGTTGCTATACTACCTTGTGAAATCAGAAAACTAGCGACTATCTGTAACAGCTGTTGTGATTAATGAAAAATTACATAAAGTGCGGTGGGTTGTTATTAAAGTGAGTGATTATCACCGGCTGGGATCAGTGCCTTTTGTGTCTGTCAGTGCCTTGACACCGTTGGCTGGGTGACAAAAGGTAATCCGACTTGTAATGGTGTGTGTACATTTATTCCCAGAGGTTCACTTCCGGACCTAAAACAGGTGAAGGGTTAGGGTTTAGGGTTAGGGTTAGGGTTAATCCTAACCCTAACCCTAACCCTAAGGCAGAGGACCAAGAGTAACCAACTAATTCAGGTTTACCTGTTAAAGAGGTGTTGAAATGGAGACGTTGGTGTTTTTAGATTTACTCATGAAATACACTGTTGGCCAACTCAGCCTTTCATCCCTTTGGGGTCGATAGACGAGTAGTAAGCTGCAACTGGATGTCTTCTACCTGAGTTAGGTGTGGCGCCATCTGGTGAACGCTTACGGAGGAAAGGCAGGCATGGTGTATTTGCAGATAAAACTGTGTGATCCATGCCTGAGCGCTTTGAGATATACATAGTATATAAAATGGTGCTATATAAATACTCTTCCCTTCCTTTCCTTTTAGATAAATCTGGATTTCTGGTTTGCTCTGAGCGCATGCAATGCCACAGTATTGGTACTGAGAACATGATAACTTCTTTGTGTTCATTACTTACTTTATTACTGATTGTTGCTTATTGAATTGTTGTTAGTGAACATGTTGTGTCCATTCTTATTCAGGTGAAGTAAAGTGATCATTTAAGCGCCTGTATGTACCGCTCACTAATAGGTAACTATGCTAGTTTGATATTGCAGTCTGCTTTGTACGTTTATATCCACAACTTGTGTCAGCCGTTTGCTTCTTGTTTAAATTTTTTATATTTACTTATTCATGTAGTTTAATTATTTGAACTGTAGAAGAATCTGCCAAACATGATATATGCAAGAACACATTGGATAAATTCTGGTCTCCTGAAGAGTCAAGATTAGACTACCAGGCTGAATTCTGGAATAGTGATTGTAATTTGTAAATAAGCACTTTTTACATAAGATGTGGGATTGCAGGCACAGAGCTTGTTTTTGCCTTTGCCAATAGCACCACATTTATATTTGTTTTTAAATTTGCTAATGATGTACAATGTACTTGATAGTTATCGTCATTAACCTTGACATTGTCATAAAATTTACAGAGGAACTTATCTTTGCCTGTACAGAATCATGAGTTAACAATAATTGTGTAATAATAATGCAGGAGAGCAGTTTATTTTTAAATGCCCATTTCAGAAGTTAAGACAAATGTACTAATACTATGAACAACTCTGAATACCTATGGCAGGCAGGAAGCATGCACAAAAGTTGTTCTGTCTCATAACTTAAGTTGTTTGTATTAGATTTTTGCCAATCTTGGTCTCGGTTATGCTCGATAACGAGACAACTGTGACCCTATTGACCCCCAAAACCTCAAATTTGCTCAAAGAGTGAACTTATTTTTGATCTATTCTATATGTCTTTGGAATGGGAAAAAACCTTGGCATTCCAAACTTAGTACACAGAGTGACCATTGAAGCTGTGTAAACCGGCATCATTGGCATGGTCAAGGTCACATGACATACCCTACGGGCGTCTTGTACTGTTTTTTGAATCAATTGTTTTTACTTGTTTTACATATATTATCTGTGATTCATGACACTGTATTTTTATTATGTGTACAGAACGTATTCACTCGACCTATGTGCCTTGATGCAGACTTTCATCCAACATTCCTTGGAGCAGCAGTTGATGGACCATCTTCAGCACTGATGACAGCTTATCGCAAATGATGTGCGCCAAATTCCGCAGTTCATGTTTTAGATATTTATTTTAAGTTATTTATAAAAAAATAATTTGTTTATGGTCATTGTCCAGCCAGAAATTTGACAGTTATTAGCTGTTGATGACGTTGCTCAAAAATTCGTTTGGCTTTTATTAAGTATTCTGCAGTGACTTATATGCCTGTTTTTTTGCATCGGGCAAAAAGGAAAATCAGCTGAGCACGGATGGAGCATTTCAGTATTTATGTGTTGTTTTGTCATTCTAGGTACTTTGGTCGTGTGTGTTGTGAGATGACTGATTTGTTGATTTTACAAGTGCAATTAATGTTTGTGTTAATGCACGTCAAGGACTGTTGCTGCATGTAGTGTCTTAGGTGATGGGTTTAACAGGTTTCATTTATTTTTTTGACAGTTAGCTAACAGTAGCCGTAGATATTGACATTGAGAGATCTCGGACGGTATGCATTCGTGTTTATGTATGTACGGCCTTAAAAGTAATAATAATTTGTATGTTTTTGGCAGAGTATGCCAATCATATTTTGGTAGTATTTATGTAAATATCGTCAACATCTGTGGTGTTGGTGTTTGGTAGGATTTCCGCCATACATGCAGCACACTTGCCTTGACCGTTTTATTGACACTAATGGGCTTATTGTTTTGTCGTATTGTCGTAATTTCTTGTGCAAATATAATGCGTTTATGTTGTTGGATGGTATATATTACTTGATGGAATTTGTATAAAGAGCACGCAATGTTCATTTAAATAAGTTTGTGCTGAATTTGTACATAATATTAAAAGCATAAACATAACGTTGGTATTTTGTATCAAGTTACGCTACTGGAAGTCACCTTTGTGCTTCAAAACAAAGTCGACAGTGTTGGACTTCAACACATATTCTTTGGTAGCAAAAATGCTTCCTTTGCGCCAGACAGACCAAAGCATCCAGGTCAAGCATATCTCCCGAAAACGTTTGAATGTGTCATTAGCAGTATTGGTGCCATAAACCTCCGCATTCTCGTAAGCAATCAGTTATACTTCATTTTATCTGCATTACCGTTGTTATTGATAGTACATGACCAATCTATCATTTTTTATTTCTGCAGTTTGTCATTAGACAGCACTGTATGGCGAACGCTGGCAGAGACATTGTTTGCACTGTGTTACGTTTGGAAACCATATTTTTATTGTTGTATTTTGAGGACATTGCCAGTGCTGTTAAACTTTTTCTTTCCGCTTTTATGTTGCTAAATGTAATGCCGAAATTGTACATTGCTGCTGAGATTCAATAAACGTATTAAATTGTGCAGAAAGGCTCAAAAGTGGCAGGTCTGAAGTTAATCAACCTTGACATGAGACGTGAGAACTAATAATGTATGCTTGTTTCACACTGGAAGTTTCAGACCGTCACCTTCATATATTTCCAGGAAGAATTTAAGACAACTAGTTTAGACTGATGTCACACCTGCGATTTTATCGCACGATATTTGTTGCACAACTTGTTGCACAACCTTATCACTTGACAAAATAGCACAGTGCAACAAAATCGCACATACACAAACATGGCTTTAGTACTTTTGTTCATTTGACCCTCCTTCACAGAGAATGCAAATTGTGAAATTGTTCCTTCTTTTTTGAGCTCTGAGATTGAGCTTATGCATTTTACTTGCAACAGAGTACTAAAACTAAACTACAAGAATATCATATCCGAATCACTATAAGCCACGTTTGTTATGGGATTTGTTGCACTTCTGACATGCGCAATTACATAAGCGATTTCGTCATGCGATAAAATTGCGCGACAAAGTCGTGACTGTGAAGTGCGGCTAACGACCTTAACTTTCGAAGTGTTTAGATGAGCCAACAGCCAACAAATATGTCCTAGATCAGAAGAGGTTATGTAGTTAAACAGTTAACGTGCACACAAAGACACGCACAGCCGACCGATTGGTCTAACTGAACCACGTATGCGTCCATTAAGGTCTCGGTTGTGTTATCGAAACGTCTGTACCAACTACCAACCTCATTTTCGTTCAAAGTGAAGCTACAATGTCAATGTCAATGTCAATGTCAATCGTGGATTTATATAGCGCATAAACGCAAAGCCTCTAATGCGCTGTGGATTAGTCGACCATATGGGCGCGATACAACACCGTGAAATATCAACGAATCAATCCAGGATAAGGACTACCGAGACTAGGGCCAGTTGTGGCAGCCACTACTGAGACAATACAAAAACATGAAAATTGGTTCGTTTTGAACTGTTTAGCCGTTTTTGCACATTACATCAGTGTGACCCATAGACAGACGCACTACATGTGACATCTGTCGCAATAGGGCGCATCTCTTGCTATGCATGTAATGCGGTCTAAAACAAAGGGGACGTTTTCTTGGAGCATAGTGTATACATGATCAAGTTGGAAACTACACAGCACGGACAGGTTTTACCTGAAGAGCACTATGACATCGAACTAACGCATTACGTGTCTTTATGTGAACATTATCTGAAATAATATTAATGAAGTAAATTACAGCTGTAACCCTTGTAACTAACAGTTCATTTTTGTGACAGTCAACTACCTTATGTGAGATTTGTCGCATCCTATGCAATTCTTTAACCAAAATTAGAAATAACTCACATGGAGACGTAGGTCACCTGCGGCTAGATTTTCGAAACTAAGAACCATCCAGTCCACCTAAGATCATCCTAAGTTTTCTTAAGATAGTAAAGTTGTGGTCGCAAGTTTATTGTAACGTTTTTAGGTCGACTCTTCTGAGTAGACCTAATAAAGTGGGTCTCAAATGTCCGTCCCGCCACAAAACGTTCGATTTCAATGACATTTGGCATGTAGGTAGAGGTCGATGAGTGATGCACGATGGTATGTAGTATGACCCGATCGAAGGTCACGAGCCCTTCAAAGTTGGAAATCCTTCATTTTCAAAAGCTATCTCCTCTGCCATTTACAATGGGAGCTGGCAACTGACCACTGAATCTTAAACTAGTGCACAATCTAAATTTGATCGGGCCGGATTTGTTATATTTGTCCTAGTTTTTCTGTCACGTGACTTTGAAGTTGGCAGAAACGTCAGTTGTCAGTCCCGCGCGGGACTAATTTATCCAAGTTTATCTTGGCTATTTTCGAACATCGGGCCCCTGCTGTCGACAACTCCGATCTCAGTAATACCACAAAGTTTGTTTACACTATTTATTGGTCACAGCAACGCAATCATGCCTACAATGACAAGAAGACAAGGCAACAAGGCGCTCGGCAAACAAAACCGAAACGAATAATTTTGACAAACACAAAACCGGAAAAACAGTGTCATGTCTTGCAACTTTCGACACAACAACCCTGTGTGACCTAGCAGAATCATTGCTGCAAATACACAAGAAACTAAAAACGCTCTCATGGAGGATGCACCGACCACTTTAGCAACATTTTAGCCGACTGTGAATTTTCAGCTGGCCGTTACTATTACATTTTCCAATTAAGGTCTGCTTTTAGTCAGGGTTCCTTAACTGGTTTTCCCAACTTCACTTTCAGTTTTCAATCCACCGCATCCATAGCATTTTCACCCATTGACCGTGATCTTTGACCTCTGACCCTGACTGCCAAACTTGACCTAGGCTGGGTCAAGGTGAACCACCATGACAAATATCAACCGTTATTTCGTTCAAAAGTTATTGTGTGGACATACACAGACCCGTCGACCAAGTGCGCTAGCTGGACCATGAAAGTGGTTGGTAAGAAGTGAAAAACTGACAGTACATTACCTCCAGTAATATCTCAAACTTCACTTCGGCTGGACAATATTTATATATAGCAAGTTTAAATTTCAACAAGGTCAAGTAATCCTTACAGATCTACCTGCCACTTGCACGAGTTACCCTGGTACACGTACTGTGGAAGTGTGTAAGAAAAAAAGAAACCGCATTAACCCACTTTAGCTCAGAGCACTCTGAGCGCCAGTGCTCGAAAATCAAAAACTATAAATGGTCGGTCAGCCAGCCTGGTGTCGAATCAATTAGCCACTGTCCCCATTTTGACCTCTGGGCAAAAGGGGTTAATGCTTTAATGTGAACCAGATAAACGCAGCTAGGGATCAAACCTTACGCAGAGAGATTGGTGCATCGGGATATGACGGATGGATGGGCTGACATACTTGCACATCCAACAGGGGCTTTGGCACCCCACCGTATCCCCTCCACACTGTCTTCAATGTACACGGTAACACCCACCCATCAAGAGTACCAACAATAATACTACCCACAATATGGCACTACTGTCCAAGGCAAGTATAGTAACAGGTATTGTCAGCAAAATACTAGCAGAATATTATAAATATTCACTAAGGAACTAAGTAAACATCGATTTGTATAGCGCATCGTCGTAACCACCTCTAATGCGCTCAGGAATGGCACGTGTTAGAGGGATCACACAGTTTTACCTGCCACCCACACGTTTATACACGAATGGAATGAACCATCCTACCTTAACTTCGTAAGTATTCACCAGATGGCGCCCCCGAGTGAGGTTGCGCACATCTGATTACAGTTCACTATTCATTTATTAACCTCGTAAGGATGAAAGGCTGAGTTGGCCTAGTTGGCTGACCTTGTAGCGGACGGTTTACCCACATAAGTGGTCACCCATCAGCTGCATGTCAAGCGTAGGACAGGGAAAGTTCGCCGGTCACAGACCGACGTTCTACCACTGTGCCACGCAACCAACTAAGTACATGAATAATCCAAACTGCAGTGAAACACGGTTAGCAGAGCACTTTGTATCACCTATGAAGATCAGGATCACGGCTAAGCTGTCACGTTGTTTGGGATTTGCTATGAGATTGTGCTGACAACGTTCCTGCGACATTATAGGCAGTCATCATGAGCGCAACAGGAAGGTACATGTAGCTACATGTACAGTGAACATAACGTGTGGTTTGGCGACGACAGAAAGTGTACCACAGTTAGGGTTTGATTACAGATACCGACTGCCAACGTGTAAAATAAAATAAAATAGAATGTGAAATAAAACCATATTCAAAATTAAAGAAAATAAAAACAGGTGAAATTGGCGATGATAAAAATAGTACAACAGAGCACAAAAGCACACAAATCTACGACATTTACTATTTTGAAAATTTCCTTTTTGTGTGGTTTATTTCTGAAAGCAGAGTGACTTCACTGTTCACAGCAGGTGTCATCAATCCAATGACCCTAAACAAGGCGAGATTTTCCAAATACCTAAATGGGGCTATAAACAATTGCCACAAATAAAGACTATGTAATTTAAAACTGCTGTTTTGCCAGTGACAAACTGCAGTTAGTTGGAGTTTAACGTCCCCTTTCAGCACAAATATGGCTATATCAGAGACAAAAGGTCAGGGGTGGAGAGCTATCCCTACTCAATGAAGGAAGGCCAGCGATATATTAACCTCAACCCTCGCCGCCTTTTTGTTCAGCAGCCACCCAAAAGGGAAAGGGATCGAGAGGCTCATTTAATTGCAAACAATCTCCAGCAACTTCGGGATAAACTGTTTTCAAATCACTAGTTTGTTACAAAACAACAGCAAACCATCAACGTAATGTTATAAATTTAAAAGACGAGTTTTTAGCTACACTGGCTAACCGATTATGACAAAATATCGCATCACAAATATCATATGCATGGCAACAACTAAGTTCCCAGACCATGCTTGCAAGGTTTGGTGAACAACTGAATGTCGTGCCACAATGCAGCACGGTCAACACATACGACCACAAAATAAATGGAACCACCGTTCTACACCAACCCAAAAACTCCAACAGTCTACGTCTGTATAACACAAGTAAAGACAGTCGCAAAAATAAAACACCGCAACAGTCCACTACACACAGCTCATACTGCAAACAATTCAATACTACAGGGTGGGCCAAAAACGTGATCCCATCTTTTAACACTAAACATACAAGAAAAGGTGGTTTTTGGCGATATTTTGATTTTTCACACACAAGAGTATGTAATCAGATTGTCTTTACTTTTATAATTAAATATTCTGTGTTACACTGGTAGGAATCACGGTGAGGCATTACCAGCTAATGCAGTGTGTAGAATGAATCCTGTTTAGAAATCATGCCTGACTACTATATGAAAATTATTAAGTCCACTCCTAGACCATTATTTAGCAGCAAATTTCTTTATGATTTTCTTAGCACTCACTATTGCCTCTATTCCCAAGTTTTTAATTATAATTTTATTATCTTTACTTATTCTATCAGTGTCTCAGCTTGGCGTCAAGTATGACATCATACAAAGAATATTTAATCAATAGAATATTCAATAATAGTCTAATATATTATATCCTTGTGTGATACTGTGTCACACTCAAATACGACACAACAAGCTTCACTGGCACACATTTTCAGACAATTTGATCAGAAACAGTAGGGGATCACATTTTTGGTCCACCCTGTAAAGAAAATAATCACACAAAAATATGACCAACTAAAACATCTGCTGTAATAATTAAAACAAACAACAAGTTTCACATTCACAAAAATTTCAACCAAGATCGATTAATTTGCAGCAGCTTCTAAACATCTATTTACAATTTTCAGTTACTCTCGGAGTACCAAGTTTAGAAAATAAAAAAAGACAATAATAATTTTACAAATAAAAAGCCATACAGAGCTACGGACACTGGCCGCTCATCTTGTCTAGTGATAAGTTTTGAATTTAATTAGAACGAAGTTAAACAAAAAGCAGTTCAGACTCAGACTCGACCGACAAACAGTTAAAACAAAACACGGACAAATATAATAAACGATAGTGACAAGCAGAACGGCTTCCTGAATGCAACAGTCAAACATGCACGACATGGTCCACAACATGACTTCGTCATCACGACGCAGCACGTAACAACGACCCGATAGTTCTCTCCTAGCTTGTGAAGTGGATCACTGAGAGGCTGTCCAGTCAAACTGTAGTGTGAAAGACGACAGAGTAACGATGACGAAGCTGGTACCAATGCAACGACACAGCTGCACTGGCATCCACTGTCCAGTATACTTGCATTGCGATGCTGATCACTTATCCATCCACGAGACACAACATCCGACCGATTTCAACAGTGTTCTTCATTTTCGGTGATGGAACAAAACCATTCCGATGCCCATTTCAGGTAAACTCCTCCAAGCTAAAACTTTCCGAGTAATTTATAAATGTGGAGAAAGATGCCATGATAAAAGCACAAACCAAGTTCTATCCGGTCACATTCTGTTCAATTCATCCCTTAAACCTTGAATCCTCGGGGCACGTCAGTCTATGTGTCATCAGTCAGTACAGAGTGCATCAGCAAGAATACAGCATATCGGCAACAGTCCCAGGTCAATCCCATCCATTGTCCTTTATCATATGTGCAACTTCGATTATGTATTTGCCTTCCTTGTACTTCTGACTGGACTCGAATGCATGCTCCTGGAACACACATACACATAAACGTAAAAGATATATGATCCCTATGTTGTGGGGCAAGTTGTCGAACTCAGAGAAGTTAACTGGTGAAGGTTTTTCACGTTATTTAAAAAAAATTGAATTGATATGTTTCAGAAAAGCTCACTGCTAGCACATCTTGGCGATCTGACTTTTAGTGCTGCAAAATATTTACATTAATCTGCCCTACATAATGGCGGCCAGAACAGCTGCATAGATAAACTGAAGAAATTACATCACTGTCAATCAACAAATGAATCCGGGTGCAGTACAGCCCCGGGGCCCGTATAGGGCAAAAATCGTATTCTTAAACGTACATCAGGCAGATTACAACCAAAGAAAAGATGATCTGTTTGTGATTTAGTTCTGTATTCACTAGACAATGGCAAATTACCTGCTACTAATAGAATAGTCGGTTCAGATACACGCTTCTGTAAAGCAGTTTGGGCAATGTTGTAGGCTGGACTATCTGTAAACTGAAGGCTAAAGCAACTGCCATGTAGGTGGTATTCGTCTACTATGTTTGCAAAGCTGCTGGTATTGCATAACCTTTAACTTTGATATTTGTAAAGTCATTTAATATAGGAAATTTGCCTCAAAACTGGCCTATGGTTCTATCTGCTTTTATAAGGTATTTCTAGTGATTGAAACAACTACAGACATATACCATTAACACGCTGCTGATGTAAAATCATGGATTCCCTAATCAATGATAGATGTGCCATTACCTAATTATTATTATTATTATAGACACTGTACACAATGTACACATAAAGGCAATGATACGCATAAAATTTAGCAAACTAGGCTAACACAAACCATTACACAAAAAGTTAAAAATAAAAGAACACAAGATAACACAAAAACTCTTATTCACTATACACTGCATAAACAAGGTGTCGCCCTAACGGGACGTAACACTACTGGCCCGTCGTGCAGCTGTGGAGCTATAATTAGACTGGAGGCGGCATGACGTCATCACCTGGACTGCGCGGGTGAAGCCGCCTGCAGGCCCGTCCGTGGAGTGTTACAGACGACAGACGACGACAGACGCCAGTGACTGTTACTAGTCTGGCCCCCTACACTATGTGTAGGTGGGCCAGTAATAACAGACTCTATCTCATCACGAGTTAAAAAGCACTGATCCTTAGCCTCTCTAAACAATAACATGTCTTTCAAAACACTTTCTCTGACTAATGATGTAGACAAACGGTTACTTATTTACAACGCCCATTCCGTTTCCAGGCAGGAGTTAGTAGGAGGCGACCAAAACTGGCTTTAGTTTAGTGTGTATTTATTTTGTGTTGTATATTTTGTTACAGATGCATGTTTGCTTTTGTTGTGTTTGATGTAGTTTTTCAGTACTAAGCCAAGAGATTAGCTGGGAAGAACGTCTCCGAAATGACCTATTTTGTGTCAGGTGGAACGTAAACCTTAACTGAACTTGTTGGAAGTGTCTTTCTGAGTGGCAGAACGCAGCTAGTAAAAGTTTGCAAATCCAGGTTTACGTGAAAGACGATCGTTCAAATGCAGACAAGTAGTACTAATAGCAACGTTTTACCGACTGTGTACTTGAAATATAATACCTTGGACTTATTCTTCATTTTAAATTGAAACCGAATATTAAAATATCACTACTGCACTGTTTCAAAAAGCAGCAAACCAATACTTATGAATTTTGCTAAAAGTGACATGACACCGATGGGGTACGGTATACCTGTAGTCAACAGTCTAATTACTCACGTATTTCCAGCCGAGGGTCGTTTTGCAGCACTCGCAGTAGATGTCGGCGACAGCGTGAAGACCGGTCAGCAGCACTCGCTCTTCCGCTTGACCGCAACCGACGTTTACGCTGACGACAAACAACAATACCGCCGTATTACTGCCTGCCCCTCAATACCACAAATTACTGAAAACCACAGCAAAATAATGGCAGTGACAACGCATAAATGCCCTAACCCTAACCCACTGCCACATCCGCATCCCCTCATTTCACAAAATGCCCTAACTGCTATACCGTTAACATCAACCCTGTCCCTGCCTACTGTCGCTACTGAACCTGACCGTCCAGCGAATGTCTGTTTTGCAGATATTTAGGTATCACTAATATATTCACCGGTTTCTGATAATCTTGTAATCGGATTGGCCCGTTCATGAACGGAGCCGTTTCACACACAGGGCATAACGTATAGGCCTACCATCTTCCAGCCATTTTCTTATTGTTTTGCTATGTTGATGAATAGAAATCCATACCAAAGACGACATCCATTGATCCACATACAGGTCTAGGCATCGTTTTTACCACTAGTGCTGTGCATGCTGTTCATGTCTCACACTGTCACACTGATTGGGATCACGTAAGCATCTTTTTAAGTTTCGGGACTCTCACTTATATTTTTGAAATGGGTGTCTCAAATGTTGTTTATTAACTGACTGTTGCAAGTACCGTACTAGTCAAGGTATGACGAACAACTTTCAAGACGGCACGTGACCCGTATTGAAATTTTGGGACCCTTCTTTGTAACGGGTGAAGCTATGCATTTCAAACTTGGTAAACAGAATGATAATGGCAAAGTACTAATCAACCAATGATAAACTCATTCCAAAGACGTGGAGCGTCGCGCGGTCCCTCGGCAACGGCTGCGCTTCTTGCTAAAAGATATTACCCCCTTCTCCTCTTCATCCGTTTCACTGGTTGTTTTCCAGGTCAACAATCCTGGCTTTCCTCCTCCTCTTCCAGTTGTTCCATAGGATCACACGTGGTAATAAGTGACGCAGGTGACGACAACTGCTAAGACATTACCTGCCATCTGTTTGTAAATTACACGCTTCTGATGAATCAAATGACGTTCAACTGACCCTCATCATTAAACATAACCATACACGGCATTGGTTGGCACAATCCACGGGATGAGTTGGGTTAATACCAGCATCTGGTGCTACTTGTGGAAGGGTTGGGTCGAGCTGTGAAAGGCTGACGCATTTCCATCTCTGAAGACGTGCGTGCAACGCCACTATAGCAAGTACAGAAACACGGAAAGCTGTCTACTAATAGCCACTGCCGGCGGCAATGACGTCAGCCGGTCATTAGGAAGAACCGGCATCACGTCATCAACTTGTCACATCAGCAGCAGCAGCAGCCCCGCAAAGACGCGCGTCATGTGGGAGTGTCCACGTAATGTCATCACTGATAATCACCTGCTTATAACAGCTGAACAGCCGTCCAAGTCTCACACAGCACCGATGCGCTGTACACTCTCATCCTCACATGCCGATAGCATATCATTTACTGTTTGTAATTTTGTTTGTTTGTACGGTTACGGATTTCTCCGCCGAGGATAAAGCTCGCGGCATCAAATTTTGCAGGGCGGTTCATCGGCGTCCTCGGCAGGGAATCTCCCATTTTGGGAAACTTTGCTCCCCCAGAAGTCCGAAATCCGACGAATCGGCCAGCGCGTGTGAAGGACGATGAATGCTCCTGTTGGTGACTCCACGACGTGCCTATCAAGTTCGCGCGGTGTGTGGACGTAGGATCGGTATATGTGGATATACGTCAGTCCCCGAAGACAGACGTACTTGTCTTAAGTTTCATGTTATGTTTACTGTTTGCACGAAGCAGCGACCTGTCCCGGAGTGCCGCCAAGTAACGTGACAGATCCGCGCCAAAATCAATGTTGCGTAGGCAGAACACGTTCCAGATTTCTTCCGAAATTTGACCGATTCTTCTCTGGTCCATGATCTACTTGCTTCCTAAGTTTTGACGAAAATCCACAAACAGCTTCGGGAGACAGACAAACACAAAGACGCGTTTTTAGAAGCTGATACGATTTCCTACGGTATAGGAAAATCGGTTCTTTAGACTTCGATGCTATCTTCCTGCAGCAGACCTCGTAGACACACGTAGCATAGAAGAAGTTGGCTACGCTTTGCTAGGTATCGTTCAAGTGGGCGTGGTTAAGATTTCGCTTGCTAAACTTTCACACGCTTAACACTTTGGTGACATTTTAACATAACATCTGTAAGTGATTATCGTTCATTGTCACTGGTTGTTTCGCTGACGTACGCTCAGTGTTATTTTCCGTCCCTGTGAACGGAAAAGTATGCATATCTCACGCTATTTCTCTCTACACCATTTCGTTAAGCTTCGCTAGCAATTCGTAGACAAGTGTAGCGTAGATATCGTAGCAGCTACTACAAAACGCGTCTCAGGTGAGAAAACATCACCCCGCCAACCTGTGGCGGATGCAACACTGCGTCAGCGCTGAGAACGACACCGACTGATGGTGAACGTTGGCTTCTCGGAGGACCGGGGGCGGGCAATCACATCAGACTGAACGACGACGACCACGACGTCGATATTAACCACGGCCACAACCATCGCCCGGCCATCAGCAGCCGTCCGACGTGCGCCGGACGCTAACGCCAGTAAATCGACCGGCGGCGGATTTTATCGCTGCCAACGCCTGTTTCAATTACGCTCAGGTGTATAGTGTCGCCGGGACCCGGTCAACTCGTCCCAGCCGGACGCAATAAAGCCAGCGGAAAATTGCAACCGGAGGTACGGTACGGGCGATATGTCACCGGCAAGCCAACGTTGGCTGTCATGACGACCGTTGCCAATGACGTCACCTGGCCAACAGCAGCGGCTGCAGCAGTGGAAGACATCGACCCAAACACGAGGCTTGCCGCACGCAGCCAATGTAGCGCGCAGCGGACGACAGTGTATGAGTGTAAACAACGACACACGCAGCAGCCGCCGAGGTCGACCGAGCCGCAGCAGCGCACACTCACCGCAGCTAGAAGCTGATTAATTAACAACCGCCACCCGACGCCATTTAATAATTAGTTAACGGACATAGTAATCCATCACCAGTGGGACTAGACGGCGTGCTCAGACGCACAGATGTAACACTATCGTGCCGTGCTGCAGCCCAGACGTCAACCAACCGGGAAACAACCTCGTTAACTGGGAATATGGAGACAAATAAACCAGATGGGAGAGGAAGGGGTAGGCACTGGAACACAGGAGCGTAGCTGGCCAGAGGAGACAGGGGGTCCGGGCCCCCAGCCACCACAAGTGACTTGAGATTTTCATAAATACGACGAGAATTTTTGACGTAGGGTATCCCCCTCCACACATCACAGTATGAATCGTGCTTTAAACCTTTCATTAAAGTCCATCGTAATAACACCAATTCACGAAACAGCGACAGCTTCTGCGCAACTCGGTCACTCGAACTCTCTACCGGGACTTTGCCTCTGGACACCACTGGGGGACTTCCGTCCCCAGTCCCTCTATACTGGACCCCCTGAGCTAGCAAAACCCGCCCACGCCCCTGATAAGACAGGGAACGGGGAAGAGTGCGCTCTGACAACGCCTAATTGGACCAGCACACGGCGAAATACATAAGAACTGAAAGATAGCTTATAGGTTCGACATGCGACCGTTCCTATACACATACATCTAGGATGGTCGACATGGGTCGGGTCCATCCATGGATTGGGTTGGATTGAGTTCGGTCCACATTCGTCAATCATGTGTTGGGTTGGGTTGGGTAAAATTTGCAGATTCACAATGATGCCGGACATTATTAACCAAACGGCGACACATATTTTGTGCATGTGCAATATGCATGTGCTTGTGTTGCGCTTATTATAGCATGGCTTTAAAAACAAGTGTTAACACGGGACACGCTGACCAAAGCTGGGTTGGGTCGGGTTGGATACAGCAAATCTGGACCCATGTCCATCTCTGATCTAGGCCGACACACCATCAGCAACATTTGTATTAGACAACTAACTCGACACGCAACTGCACGGATTCACTTAAGTGAAGAAGTATAAGTTTCCTCGAGAACGGATTTGCGTCACGACTGCGACGCCATCAATAATCAATGGCAGCACAAACAAACACAAGTCGAGCTTTGTGGGCACAGGACAAGAAACGACGATCGATTTTCTTCCTTGAAGGCTATTTCTCCGTGGGATCGTTACGTAGACGGCGCTACTAAAAATACATTTGGTCAAGGCAGACGGACGGAAGCGTATATTCAGGGAGATCAACGACCAACAGAAGTCGCTTCCCAATCCCATTCTCAATCCGCAACGCACATCGCATTCATAATGGACGTCCTTGCTGCTGCTACTGCTGCAAGACTCCCAACAGCCTCCTCTGCCTCATCTCATCTGCTTCGCTATCAAAAATAGCCAACGGCGCCAGCAACGGCCTACATTCGTCCCGCGCTGATTGGCCGAAATCAGGCCAACAAAACATCGCTCGCCACAGTAATTTATGTGACCTCACGTGGAGAAACTCGGTCATCAGCTGTTCATTGCGGCACAAGCCAACTGTGGCATCGAGCCAGCCAACGACGGACGTTCATAAGCCAGGTTAGCGGCAGCTGTAAATATTGGCCCGCTCGAACACAATGTAACAACGCAGGAGGTCGAGTTGTTTCGATCCTTCGTACCATTATATTGCATCAGAATTGCTCACCCGAGTCGTACCAAGGTACACGTATACAACGTCTGGAACGCTAAAACATCAACACTGCGTCCGTCTACGTCACTTGTTTACAGTAACGACGATCGATCACGGACAGGCTGCCAGTAAATGTCGAAAGACAACTACAGCAACTACAGACAAAGTGTCAGCTATCCGCCGATCCTGCCCAGTGAGACATAATTCGGTCCAGTTAGCTGTCACCGACACAGCTGGTGTTGCACTGTATTGTACTATTTAGCTATTCAGCCTTTGGCTGCAAGAGTGTTTCGTTAAATCAGTTCATTTCAGCTGCCTGGATGCGTTACTTCTACATCAAAACTTCCGATATTACAGTGCACGTAACGCCACGCGAAATCAGTCGCCAGCGTACTCAATTTACCTTGCAATAACTGCGTCAAGAACAGCAGCAGTTAGTTAGTTGGAGTTTAACGTCCCATTTCAGCACAAATATGGCTATATCAGAGACAAAAGGTCAAGGGTGGAGAGCTATCCCTATCCAGTGAAGGTAGGCCAGCGATATATTAACCTCAACCTTTGCCGCCTTTTTGTTCAGCAGCCACCTAAAAGGAAAAGGGATCGAGAGGCTCATTTAAATTATTACGCCAGCGCCTACCACAGGGGAAGACAACTATCACACCGCAAGACTAAACTAAACCAAATACAACAAAATACCAGAATAAATCTTAACTAAGCAATACAGATAACACAATCATGAAACAAAACAAACTAAACCCAGGTTCGGTCGCCTCCTACGACCTCGCGCCTGGAAACGGAGTGGGACGATTCTGGTAGAAAGGGATCGGATGGACAATAGAAGAAAAAAAGTAAAGTGAATGAGAAAAGGAAAAAGGGAAAAAGTAATAAAGAGCAAAAGATGATGAAGTGAATGGACAAGGGAGAAGCAAAGGAGGAAAGGGGGTACCCCGGCCCACGCGGGGTAGAACAGCAATAACTGCAAGTTCGAAGGCAGACTATGTCAGCAACCGAACTTCTTTTCCACTACCGCTAATTTTTCCAGCCGTCAAGAGCTGCTGAAGTCTTCCAAGTTCCATCCAGCTTTAGTCAAGTCAAAACAGATGACAAGATGAATGCCGAGGCACATGCATACAACGCCTGACGACTGAACAGACAGGTAAGTCGACAGCTGATGCCAAATCAAGCAGCCTGATACGATTGGGTTGCGGCACCGTGAGGCATCAGGTGTGAACGAACCTTTTAGCCAGCGAGCTGTCAGACAACTCCACAATAACCTGCAAGGATCTCAAACGTCGTCCGGTGCACGGATCCGGCTACATACTGCTATTAATAGCTACTTATAGGCGGTATAATACGCAGAAGTCCATATAATGTCTGCTGAGACGAGCTAGACGACGTAACGGCGCCACATTGCTCTTAAGATAAGAATAGTCACGTCAATCAGCGTGCACCCAGCCACTAGACACTGCACGACCGATCTCTCCTCTCTCGTGAATTTTTACCGAGTGGCGCATACGCAAGCGCAATACATACCGGTACTGTCGTAATTCTGACTGTCTATCTGTCACATTCTCGACCTACGTCAAAACGACTCAACATATTCGGTAGCTAACTTAGAATGTCAGAAAGTATAACTACACCGCAAGTCTAAAGTACAGAAGGTCACAACAGTTCACGTATATCATTCTGTCCTATCTGAAAGTTACTTCTGTATGCGAGTTCACCAATTTTTCATTTAATAATTTTTTCAACGCATCATGGCCCTCAATACACCATTTGACAATTCTTTCACAATCTAGCAGACTCATCGTTCTAGTTGTTCCAAACTACAAAAACTAAACGTAAAGACGAAATTCCGACGGAGTTACCGTCAACAGGGACTTAAATAAAGGGAGAGTATGAAAAAAATCAGAATGTTTGACCTACATTTTGCTTACATATCATGAAAACGACAGACGTTAATAGGAAGAGGAAGTCATATAACTATGATCTATCGAACAGCGTCACTGCTGATGACCTTTAGTGACCTCTGAAGGTCATTTTGGCTACTGGAAATCTGTTCAAGGCCAATGTCTAGAAATGCAACACGTATCATTTACAAAACTAGAATGATAACAAGTCAGGAGCTAACCTACTAAGCTAATTCTCTCAGTCCAATATCTCAGAGAATGTAGCAATATCAGCCATGACGTGATAACCACCACTACATCTGTTTCTCTTTAATGACCGTTTGTACAGGTGAAGTTGTTGATAACAATGAACGCCCAACTTTCGTTTACAGCACTTGATCGTCACTGTCACACGCAATGGGGGACACCACAACTCCCGACAATTCACGGACTACGATTACCAAACCGTCATTAAGAATTAACTCAGACGAATGTTCAAACGATACGACGCAGCTCGCAGTTCTCGGCGTCTCGTAGTAAGAAGCGGTGAAGGCGTCAACGCGCCGATGACAGATCAATAATTCGACGAACCAGCGCCACCCACGTTGTGGTTCGCCGAGTCACGTCGTCGCTAGAAACTCGGCCAGTAAAACTGTCAGCCGCGGTGACAGTCATCGCTACTGGCGTGACCGACACTTCAACGTGCCAGCACTTCACGTCTCTACATCAATTATATGGTCACCAGCTCGCAACGAGATGAGAACTACGTGCCACAGAACAGTGCCATAGCACTCATGTCCAGTGACCTTCACCTACCGCAAGCTTTTTCAAATGCAGTTTTTCGCACAGATGTGAAGCAGGATAAAGAGTCGCTCCACTGTGATAGATAACTGAGCCTCTGGTCTGATACACTTGTGTTCCACATTGCTGCTCATGCACGACTAGTTTACGACAGCTAAGTTTCTTGCTGTTTAACCCGCGTTACTTAGGGTAACGTCAGGTCCCCACAAAGAGAACTTCTGGGAATTCTTTAGCAGATTTTATTACACGCCGCTGTCGCATTAAGTAGTCTCCCCCCCCCTCCAAAAAAACATTCAGACGACTGTTTAATGCCACTGAAACTTCGCCCAGCCATTAAAATATCTCCTATCCCATTACTAATTCGACCCACCGCCCATTTGACTTGCGGGAATATCGCCCGTCACCCATCACATTAAGATCTCCCCTGAAATATTCGTCCTACGAAGTCACAACTCACTTCTGTCGACTGCGACCGCATGTAAACCGAGTCTTTAATCGTCGGCTGATCGCTGATCGGAACACATGAGAACTTCGGGCCTGCACTGTAAATTGTACCAAGAAGATCACTGGCGGACACAAGCCTCGCACGATTGCAAATCTTCGATATTTGACGGTCATGTATAACTGCAGTCTGTCGGCTACTGTACAGGAGCTGCTACACCAGACATTCTGGAGATGGGTGACATCTGACATGCATCCGCATCCCACTTGTCATCCGCTGCAACTCTTTCGCGTCATGTCCGTGACCATGGCAACTATCCGTCCTAGCACTCCGCAGAGTGTGGCGTCTACACGCCGTCCAACTGGCGTCGTATACGCATATGTCTGAATGTATCAAAGTGCATACTTTCTGTTTCGTGTGCTCAAATAACCCAGTGTCATGGCATAGGTGGACTGCACACTGTCAAGGGGAAACTTCTGCTCATTTTAATGAAAGTGAGCGATATTTTGATCGAGGAACGACGGCAGGGCGATTTTTCATGCCGAGGGGAGATTTCTGCCCAAGTAGAGAACGGCAATGCAATCATTCAGGTCGGTGACGTACGACGGGCGACACTTTAACGGCCAGGAGCGATATTATATTAGCCGAAAGACTTCTTAGTGGTAGAAGCGAATTAATTATTCACCGGATGAAGGAATTTTACCGTAAATAGTCACACGTGGAGCGAGTTCTTACCAGTAGAATTCCGCCGAGAGGGGGGGGGGCATCGAAGTGCTAGGACGGCCTGGACGGGGACATGGGAACCGTCCGATGCCTCAACCAACAGCGTCAAAGCAATGACGGGGAACGAGGAACTACTCAGCCCCATCACATGCATTTTCTCGTCGGAGTGATAGCGAGATTGCGCTCCATCATACGAGGCAATGATTAATACGCTCGGACGTCCTCAAGTCACGACCGCTGACGCGTTCTGCTGGTTAGCATTCAGCAACTGACATTGACTGACACAACTGGACCAACCAGATAGAAAACCAATCAGCGTACTCACCAGCCACAAAACGACCCATCAGCCCGGCTTAATACTAAGCTTACCCTCTCACTTTCATTCACCCAATCACCTTCTGCAAATCACCCTTCAGAGAAATGCCAATCCGATTTACCATATTACTGAAATCTGTGTACAAATTATAAAAAGCCCCAATGTTCTGAAAACACCCCGATAATGTGCATATGTTGGTTACGTTGCTACACATACAACGTACGAAGAAAGACTATGACAAAGATACTTGACTGACACTACATGCAGCGTGAGTGAGTGAGTAGATTCTTAACGGCACCATCAGCACAGGGTAGGCTATTCGGTGCCAGAAAAGTTAAAACCAATATGAC
>Ga0209780_1000241_pt1 | contig 27382 bp, 15 predicted proteins | sample WorMetexBAHAMAS2_FD_187384 | JGI IMG/M metagenome (GOLD analysis project Ga0209780, IMG submission 187384) | Marine gutless worms symbiont microbial communities from Max Planck institute for Marine Microbiology, Germany - Inanidrilus exumae... | ecosystem: Host-associated > Annelida > Digestive...
TTGTCTCATCTGCAGAGAGATGACAATAATTCAAGAGTTGAATGCTTTTGTATTATACTGCCTGAAGCCCAGTCCTAGTTTTAAAATCTAGGCTTGAGCTGGTCAGCTGACCAGTGAGTGGGCATGTTGTCTTCAAACAGCCGGGAGGGTCAAGGGTGACAGCTGTTACAGCCACCGTTTTCTTGTGTCTCTTGTGATTTGTGGAATGGGTTTTCTTACGCTATTGTCACACCGATAGTTCTGTCGTGCTACTTTGTCTCACAACTTTATCGTGCAACGAAGTTGCAGTATGCAACTGTGCATGGTGGATAAGACCCTGCAGCTTTGTTGCATAAACAAGAATTGACTAAGCTGACCACTTCTTATTTGTGCAACAAAGTTGCATCGTACATACTATAGCTCTGTCGAGTGATGACGTTACATCAGTGTCACACATGCAAAGCTGCATGTGTGACGTTGGTTTTACAGGCTTAACTGACCTTGACAAAGCACTGAAAGAAAATGGATTTTGCATTTCTGTGTTTTACGATTGTGTTATAAAGTTAAAATTCCGCCAGAATGGATTTGTTGCGGATTGTTTTACAACAGCTGCTGTACAACAACCCACAGCTTGTGCAACAATCCGCAGCTTGTTGTGGATTGTTCTGGTGGAGTTTGAACTTAAAGACGCATTCTGTCGGTTGATTGTTGTTGTAGATCAGTTTGCAGACTGGCTGCATGCCTCCAGATGCCAACCCAACTGTCTCTGTATGTTCTGCACTGTTTCTATCAGTTTACTTCTAGTCCTACTTTCGTTTTTACAGGCCAGTAGTCTTTAGTCACCAAGGATTAGGTCAGGTTCTACAAAGGTCTCTAGGAAAACCCCTGTGGCACTGCTGGAGCATGACTTGTCCTACCAGCATTCTCTTGAGTCCCGGTAATGTAATACTCTCAGCAACATTAACTGAACATACTTGGTGTTTGTCCATAGCGGCTTATTTATTTTGGTTGCTGATAAATATAATTATGTTTCCTTGTCGTGGATCACTAGTGAATGAGGCTTGGAAATGACCAACTAACAGAGCACCAAAGTAGTGGTCATATCCTGTATAAGGTACAGAAAATATACTGATTGAACAAATCCAACTACACTGTGATAGTGCACTTAGTTATCAGTACCATTAACAGTACTTGCCTGCTTACATTTGCATGCCACATCTTGACTCAGGCCGTCTGTGCTTCTTAAGTATTTTAATTGCTTATGTGAGTGCTGCTGTTAATGACTGCTGACTGAGTCTGATGTGATGTAATATAAAATGTCACTGTGTACATTTACAGTCCAAAACAGAAATGTATTGGCGAGTGGACGTCCAAAACCAGCAGTGCTGTGGCATAGGTCACATAAATGCTTTTCCCTACTGATGTTTATGCATTAAAGATAAGCTGTACATAAACAGTTGCTATTCTGCTAATAGTAGCATACCTGAACTAAGCAAAACAGTTCGTGAGTTGCAACTCTCGTTGTTTGCTGAAGGCCGTGTCAAAATTTTCATCATGATGACAGTGTTTTGACATGATACAATCTACTTTATGTTTATATTTCAGGTACACTTTACGATTAGTCAGTTGGCAGTGTCTGGCATAAAAGTGAATCGGTTGGACATGTACGGAGAGGTACTGCTGGTTGCTGGTTTTATTCTTTGTCACTTTATCAATATTCATAGACTGATCATGGTCTTGATTATTGCAGGAAGAAGTAAGTGATATATGTATACATCATTGTGCATGGTGCGTAGTACGGTGGTGCGACGGGTAGAGAGTTGGACTTGCAATCAACAGGTCGTGGGTTCAAATACTACTTGGGGCACAAGCTAAGTAATAAACTTGGGCAAGTTGTTCACACCTATGTGCCTCTGTAGCCAAGCAGTATAACTTGGTACTGGCTAAGGGGCGGTGATGCTCTGCGGCTGGGAAGGTAACTGCAGGCAAGGCGGAAAGTAATGGCAGCCTACAGCCGGGTGTATGACTTATAGTCACCTGTGGGCTGACTGCCTGTACACCCGGATCAACTTTGGGTCCTACGCTCGGTAACGAGTATGGGAAGCCTTTACTTTTTTAAAACGTGAACGTAGGTGGTGTTAGTGGCGCCAGTAAGATGGTGCAAAGGGAGCAATGCCGGTGATAGATTTAGAAAGGACAAGGGTCTTTGCCTCTAGATCCATCTCGGGGCTTATCCTGCTGTACGCTGTCCTTCCCTCCTCCTGTCCCTACTTATACTCTGAGCGAGGGTGCAGGGGTGACATAATGTGTCGTTAGACAGCTTGTCAGATGGCAGTGGCTGTAGCTGGGATGACGTCAGCAGCGGCCTTGTGATCTTGGCCAAGGTCGCAGAGTCGATCTGTAGCATGGCTTATTTGCTGCATTGTTTTTCTTCTGATTTCTCAGAAATACAAATCTTGGCCTCGTAATAAACCACGTAACTAAAGTGCAAGTGCTGAGAGCTTGCTGTCGATGTATACTTAGGGTGAAGTGACGTCATAATAATCTATAGTCACGATGTAGTCATGATACGATCTCCATATTGTGGGGCATCTCGGGGGAAATCGATAAAATTTTATTCCCTTTGTTTGCCTGACGGTAACTGTACTTCGGTTCGTGCGGTTAAAAACCCAACTGTGCACAGGTTAATCAACAAAATAGTTTAATAAAGAAAGCAATATCAGACTAACATGACTTAAAGTGTTTACATTTCCTTGCCCCACATCATGACGGCCAGAACAGCTGGCATAGATAGAAATGAAATTACATAACTTGCACCCCAGTGCTTTGACACTGTTGACATGACGACAGGAAGGACACCCAGCCCATCCCGTAAAAACCTCTGCCAGTTACCTGCAATGGTGCTGTTCCGGTACAAGTGGAGGAAGAAGCCGAGGGAGTACTGGCTATCCCAGGTTTTCTATAAAATGGTTGTGAAAACAGTGGCAGTGAAACAGCAGTAGTGAACATAGATCTTCGGTACACTTGTGGCGGCATGGCAGCGTCGTTGGTCTAGATCAAGGAAGTTAACCTATGCTGAGCCCGGTTAGTACTGGGATGGGTGACCGTGTCAGGATTCGACTCCCGGAGGCGGCACTTTATTTCGGTATGTAACCAACCACCCAGGTCGACTCAGCCTTCTACCCTCCGTGGGAGGGTAAAATGAGTACCAGCCAAAGGGCAGTGATGTTCTGCGGCTGGGGAGTAAAGGCAGGCATGGTGTAATTTGCAGGTAAATCTGTGTGATCCATGCCTGAGCGCATTAGAGGTAGTTACGACGATGCACTATATAGATCGACGTATACTTTACTTTACTTTATACTTCAGAAGTCTCATGTTGAAGTGCATTTTTACAAAAAAATGGCTGTAAGAGTCTCTGGCCTGTCTAAACACCTGTTCAATTGTCTCAAAGTTTGTGTGTTCAGGGAGCCATCCCTTCCACACGTAATTCCAGCGCAGGCAGGTTAAACAAAAATGACTGCATGAATTTCATGTAGACATTACTGCGTGAGTCTAGTTATAAGGGCTGTGAATTATATTAGTTTTTATTGTGCATGATTGTTGTTGTTTTGTTGTTTTAGAAATACAATCCGTTCAAAGGTGTAAAGTTTTTATTGTGCATGATTGTTGTTGTTTTGTTGTTTTAGAAATACAAGCCGTTCAAAGGTGTAAAGTATGTAACAAAAGCTGGGAGGTTTCAGGTTCGCACTTAGAATACTGAAGCTTTGTTCCTTTCCGTGACCGCCAGCCTGTCGCACTGCTCAGATGGAGCGATTCCTCGGACATCGAGATTGTTTACAATGGATCTAACTGATGTTCAGTACTGTACAGAATCTCTATTCCGTTTCTATTATTATTGTTATTTTTTAATTCCCATGGGCACAAAGCTGCAGGCCTCAAAATTAAGGTTAGCAAACCAATGACCACGACGGTTTATTACTTGGCGACATTTGTACTTAGGAAGATGACTGCATTCCCCTTTGGAACACAGTAGACAGCCGTCGGAACAAGAACATGGTTTCTTTAGTATCCTCAATAACTGTAATGATGCGTTTTCCATTCTCCTGGGCTAGTTCAATGGCTGATTGAACTGATTTAGTGGTTTTAACTTTAAATGCTGCAGGGTTTCTACAAAATCAGTCTGTTGTCAACATGGCTTCTGTAGCCTAAGGGTTATCCATTTGTTTCTGGGACACAGCATGCACTGTGTGGAAATTATGGCTAGTAGGGTAATACCAAGGCTTATTTGTGGTATTTTTGGAGGTTGGGTGGCTGAGCGATAGATAACATACTGGATTGCAAAGCAAGAGCTACTGGGTTCAATTTGTGGCAGGGGATAGAGAAGATATTTGATGAAATTGTTGATGAGCATGGTGGAATTTGTAAATATTACTGGATATAATTTAATTATGCGTTCTTTCGGCGCTCTATGCCCTCCATGTGGGCTCTGGGGCAGTAATGCACCATGATTTATGTGTTAATTTCGGTGCTATATATTTGCCCATGGGAGCGGTGGTGAAGTATGATAATGAGCGCATCTGTGTTTGTCTGTCTGACCGAGCATATCTCCCAAACCATATGTGCTATCTTCAACACATTTTTTGTGCATGTTGCCTATCGCCGTGGCTCGCTCCTCCTCTGGTGGGATGATGCAACCACATGGGGAATGGGCAATTTTGAGGGTTTTCTTCCCCACTGACAATACATTGTACAGCATAGCATTTGGGACCCATACGAAAATATCTAAACTGATCGAGATGCTGTTTGGCTTAATGACTCAGGTGGGCCATAGGTATTGTGTGTTAGATGGAGGACCCGATCCCTCACGGGGAAGTGGCAAATTTTTGGGGAAAATGTAGCAGCCCATTGTAAAGTCATGGGACACTCGGGTGGGCCAAAGGAACCATGTATTAGACGGGATGCAGATCCCCCAATGGGAAGGGCCAATTTTCGGGGTGTCTGGGCCATTCAAAAGCATTGGCAATCTTTGCTGTAGCCATCGCTTTCACGTTCGCTGCAAAGAGATCATTGAATCGCCAGTAACGTCACACAGCAGATGGGATCACTCAGTATGCCAGTCAAGTGCAAATAGTAATCGAAAATTTCCAGGCGCAGGCAATGCGGTCTATCAGCTGCAAAAGGGGTGGTGGGATTGCACAGCGCGGGTGAAGTCTGATCTACGACTTACTTGTTTGTGTTTTTTAACTTCCTTATTTACATCTTCCTTTCTTACTTTCATTGTGATTTCTTACTTACTTATTTGCTTCCTTACTTGTTTACTTTCTGACTTATCTATCGATTCTTATCTTCCAGAATAGACCCGTTCCTTTTCCAGGCCGGAGGTCATAGGAGTCGACCAAACCTGGTTTTAGTTTTTTGTTCATTTTAACGTTGTAGTAAATTCTGTTACGGATGCATGTTTGCTTTGTTATGTTTGTTTCAGTTTTTCGGTAATAAGCCAAGAGAAATGACCTATTTTGTGTCAGGTGGCACATAAAACCTTAGTCAATCAATCAGTCAATCAATTTTTGGCACTATACAAATTGTTTGTTTGTTTACTTACCTTCCTTACTTTCTCCCTCCCTTAATTTCTTCCTTCCTTCCTTTACTTTCTTTATTACTTATTTACTTCCTTACTCATTTACTTCCTCACTTATCCACTCCTTCCAGAATAGACCCGTTCCCTTTGCCCGACCAGAGGTCGTAGGAGGTGACCAAACCTGGCTTTAGGTTTTGTGTTAATTTTATGTTGTAGTATATTTTGTTATGGATGCATGTTTGCTTTTGTTGTGTTTGTTTTCGTTTTTCGGTACTAAGCCAAGAGACTGGCTGAGAGGACCGTCTCCAAAACAACCCATTTTGTGTCGGGTGGGACGTAAAATCGTAACTCCAAGTCAATTTGTATTAATTAAGTTACGGCGGTGTGGTGAACCTAGCACTTGTATATTAGCTCGATTCTGTTGGTTTATTGTGTTCAGTTGTGTAAGTATTGTTCTGCATGGCAACTTGTTTGTAATTAATTCTGTGATTGTTGTGTATGACAGCAACAATCATTATTAGTATTATTATTATGTTATACCCAGTATTTACATATAACGAGTATAGGTTCATCTTTAGGGGCCCAGCTTAGACTGCAGCCCAAATCCTAAGTTGCTCCTAAATTTTCCAGCTGTGTTTCTAATTTTTATTCTTATATGACCTTAAATTTCATTTTACAACACTAATATCGCATTTGGTGCCCCGACTTTATTCAAAATTTTCAACAGGCTTGCTGCAAAAAGGGCTCTGTTAGTTCTGCATGCAGTACTGTTCGGGAATTTGATACACTTCCTTTGTTACATTTGCGATCACTTGCTAAGCCTGTTGGCAGAAAGAGTATTAATGCACAGATTATTCCCCCGAGTGATTGGCCATGTACTGCTGAATGTAGACTGTAGAATGACCATTTCATTCACATGCAGTTAAAGTAGCCATTAGTTTCAGTCACTGAAAGAGTGCCGCAGCCTTTTTGTCGTTATTATTGTTATTTACTGATCTGTGTACATTACTGATCTTACCACAGAACTATGATTGATTGATCACCTCAGTCCAACGTCATATTTTTGTTATGAAGGAAAGAACTACTAGCACAAAGTATTGATGTTATTTGCCATGCACACACCTGCATACACACTCCCTTTTTAAACAAATATTATGTGGTTGGATGCTTTCGCGACACCCAACGGAGATATTGATTAAATGACCTGGTCCTTTTCTGCAGCCACTGACATATGGCGAAGGAGAATCATTTTCTTTACCTTGGTTCTCAGCCTCTAGTTAGCAAACTGATACATTATTATTGATTCTTGTACTAGTGTTGCAGATTGCTATTATGTCCTTATCCTAACTAATAAAATTCCAAACTTATAATCCCAAACCTTGAGGAATATTTGGAAGTAGGTTGGTTGGTTGAACGGCACTTTCAACACAATTCAGATCTTATCGTGCCTTTAGGTAGAACTGTTATAAATATTCAAATTTAATTGGGGCTAATTCATTGGAGTAAGATTATTCAAGAAATGAAAAATAGAACAATAGTATATTTAGATGCAGTTGATGAGGTATGCATGGTGAGGCCTTCCAGTGACAAATGTGCCATTACTTCAACTATTAAGCAGCATCCAGTGGTAATGGTTGACTATAGATGCTGAAAAAATGTGTATTTGCGAATCGTGCTTTGTATACAACGAAATTTTGCCAGTGAATGTATGGTAACGGTACACAGCACACTACTTTTTACATATCATATATTTCACACTACACCTTAAATATTTACTGTGTTATATCTACAATACTTGACATTTATCAAATAATGTTTTGTGTAGTTAACTACACATTTTACGTATATCCAAAACTTAGACAACACACTGGAATACAATCATTTGTCACTGGGTGCATTACAATTTACAAGGCCACCAAATTATCGAACCACAATTTCAACAATAATGAAGAATGCTACTAAATGCTGCACAAGAGAAAAGAAGACGCTTTTACAAGAAAATTAACGTGTAACTTGACAACTGACATGTACATGTCCAAACTGCAGTGAGTTAACATGCAGTTCTTGCTACAGAGCTGGAGCATCATCCATATGGCAACAGTACATTTACCAGACACCAGTACACAGGCACAATTATGTTGTCTGAGCAGCTGATCAACTTATTCAGTATCAACATACATTCTCACATCATCCATTAACTCACTCCTAGTTTCTCATTCCTTGCAACAATGTTAAATATCAGTGCATGTTCTCTGGGCCACACACCTTTCAATTTCATAGCAGTCTCTATAGATAAATATTCTCCATGTCCAACAGAACATAGCTATTTTGGAACGTCTGCCTTGTTTTTCTTCTGTGACAAGTTGATTTTGTCGCCCATGCTCAGTGCCATGCCCTGTAGACAATCAACACATCCAAACAGAGCTGAACTGACGTAACATTTAAAACTTGAATTAAAAGCAGGCATACAGTAGCAATAATGGCCATGTCGGCTGTTAACAGTACTTGCATCCAAATGTATCAGTAATGTTCAATGTATCCAATGTGCAGTACATTTGCTGTATCCAACACTAGTTTTGGGTTTAGGGTTATTGCATCAGCACTAACTATAAGACCAAAATTTTCACTTAAATGCATTATATTTAAGAAACCAAATGAACATTAACAATTAATTGTTAAAATAATGTTAAATGTTAGAATTTTCCAATAATCAATCACTAATTTATCGTTAATTGCCGTACCTCTACAACTTACCACCACTGCCACTCTTATGCAGTATTCCATGGGTCGGCTGGTTGCTCTATACTGACTGTCTCCACCACTTGATCCAGCACAGAACCTTTGTTGACACAGGTTTCTGCAGGCTGGATGCTCTTCATGTCACCCATCCAACAGTGTCAAAACACTGCAATGAACAGCCACATATTAGACTGACCTGACTCTTGGCACGGATACGTATGTGTCCAGTGACAGACGAGTCCGGCTGATTCGTTGACCGCTCTATGCTCAGGTTCGCCAGTGCATCTTCGCCAAAGATCGATCGAGCATATAGATTTGCTGCCATGAATCCGCAGTCACCATGTAATGCCTATGAACAGTACCATATACTTTATTAAAAGCATGACAAAGACATTACCAGCACATGAGTAATGATTATATGCAAAATCCATATTTTGAATGACATAATGGGTAGCTGGCTGGTGTATAACTGGCCAATTTTCTCGGCTCTGACCTCAAAGTTCCCCCAAGGTAACATTAATTCTACATCAATACAGACTTTTAAAATAAGAAACTACAGGGACTAAGTATAATCCATGCGTCCACCATGCCACGATATCAGCGAGCTGCAGGTTTGCTAACCCTAATCCCAACCCTAACCTTCTAAAATATAATCAACTGTTCTCTGGGCCAAAATTCTAAAAAAATCAATCCAAATGTTTTTGAGTTACCCTGTTCACAAATGACAATCTAAACAGTATTTACCACCTGCAGGGCAGATTGAATAACAGTGCAAAGGTAGAGGTAAACTAGAAGATGGACTTTAACTCCACAGCATCAATGTGGATGGCACCTCGATGGCCTCCTGTGACCTTGACCTGCAGAATCCAAAGAGGTCATCAGTAGAGGCTAATGAATATTCCCTGTAAGTTTCACTGAGACTGTTCAAACTGTTCATAAGATATCGTGGTAAGATCTGGCCGGAAGAATGAACGAACGTGGTGGACAGACAGCCTGAAAACATACTGCCTTCACCAAGACTGTCGAACGGCAAAGGCATCGAGCAATTCAACATGGTGAAAAAAAGCTGCTGCTAATCAATGCACCTTCTCTGGCGTGAGACACTTCATGTTCGTACAACGAATGATGTGGTCAAGGTACTCATGCAGGTCGGAGATGTTCGTGTTCACAGCAACCTTGTTCTCCCACTCAAACTCCGCCCACATCTGTCTGAACTCTGTGTCCGTGCAAGTTGCAGGCACGATGTAGTCCATGATGTCGATGTGAATGTCATTCAGCACGACACTGTTTCTGTCGCTGGCTGCACCCGACGTGTCGTACACTGACAACACAGCATAGACGACATTAGAAAACTGTACCTGTGGTCAAAGAATTTTGATGGAAGGCCGCATTGCCGTCTTTTCACCCCTCACTCATCATGTCTGATTCATCCGACCTTACCCCCATATAATACATGGTTCCTTGGGTCCATATGAATCAGACACAAAGGACATCTCAATTGGTACAGCCGTTTTTGCATACACCTCAGCAAAGGCTCCCAACGTTTTTCAATGCGGCAGACAACCCCAAAAATTGCCCTTTCCCGTTAAAGGAATGGGGCACCCATCTAGTACATGGTACCTTGGGACGACCCGAGTCAGCCCCCCCCAACGGGATCTTGATCGGTTCAGCCGTTTTTGCAGGGCTCACGAACGTGAGCAACAGACAAGATTGACCATGCTACTCTGTGTGTAGCCATAAGCCACTATTGTTAGCTAACACTGCGATGCCGGCTAAAATGTTAGTGCAACTCACGCACAAACATACATGCCAGTTGACCAATTATTTTCTATGTGAACCTGATTAGCCCGATACCCCTTAAGTTTTCCCTCCACTCATTCCAAACCTGTGCATGCTACAGCACAGACCAAAACTTTCCACACCCTCTATAAAACCACACGTGATGTAAATTCTACAATTATGGCAGGCTGTATGCTTAATATAGTATGTTACTAGTGGAAGCCAACACTCACAGAGTGCCAAGACCCATGCCAGCAATGTTTTTGTGCATCATGACCTTGACCTTTGGATCCCAAAATAAATGGGTTTGCAGGATTCACGGAACATGTCTGCATCAAGTTTGGTTATCCTAGCTGCATCGGTTTTTGAGACATCGTGTGGAAAAACAGACAGACAGACAAACACACAAACGCCGCTGAAAACACTACCCATGCAACTACTGTCGGCATGGGTAATAGTACCTATGCATTACAACAAACATTTATGGATGTTAACTCATCTTTAACACTTGGAACTGCTCAACAGTGTACAAAATGACTTTACAGTTATGATGATGAGGAAAACAGATTAAGTTTCTGGAATTCATAACTGGCCTGAGTAAGTTCATGATCAGCCAATTCATTTCAACTGAAACTGCTGACTCAAATAACGTCTCTGAAATGACCTACTCTGTGAAGTGAGACATCAAATTTTGACTCGATCAATCAATGTGATTCAAATACAGCTTCACGTACCAATGTTCCCAAATATGATTCCATTTTCAGTTGACGCGACTTTGACGCTGGCCTTGATGTTGGTGAAGTCGTGAGGACTCATAACAATCGGCTGAGGCTTCTCGACCAGTTTCAGATCACCTGCAATCAACAGCAATGGTTTACAGGTAAGTGTCCGCATCATTCCATTGCTGCACAACTACTACTGCTGTTGCCACCACCACTACCAATACTATCGTTTTTTGTTCAACTCTTCACAGTTAACCTTTCATTTCATTATCACTTATTATAATTAACTTTGAAACTAACAGTTATTTAACGATTTACAAAAAGCAATGGAGCTATCACCCGTGATAAACATCAATTTTCCACGTCAACCTAACAGCTGATTTCTTCATCATTTACTTCCTACAGCTGTACTGGAATAGAAATGGGTGTAAAACTTAATCAATCAATCAACATGGAAGAGAACCTTTATGGAGGTTATTTTGTTATTTTTACAGTCCACCTGACCTTCTTGTCATCCAAACAAGAAGCGTCAAAGCGCTAAAGGAAAATCAAAGCACTAACCCCAACTAGGTAAAATCGCCTTCTGGCCACACCCCTTCTTCATCTGCCAAATGAACTTCTGATAAAACGGGTAATTTTTGCTCCCATTACGCCGGTCTCCCATGCCTGTATCTGGTTTTAGACATGGAGCTATGCCAATAAAAACACACGTAACACAAGTACCAAACTGGAACTGGCAGAAACTCATGAGCAACCGACCTAGGGTAGCCAGTTCAACCGTGAGGTTCTGTAAGGTGTCGTTGGTCTGGTTAACAACAAGAACATCGAGGACAATGTCGTACTGGTTCACATGAACGTATGCCTCGGCATAGACCGGGTCTGAGAAGCCTGTCAGTTGTGTCACCTGCACGCCACACAACATCACCGACACTGACAACAATGTGCAGCTGGAGACAGCAGACTTCACCCCCGGTGCTGCCAACTGGTGAACTCAACCAAACAACGTTGTTTGATGTCTAACTGGTGCCATCACCTGGCAAACTGGATGAAACATACGCGTCGTCTTTGATTCTGGCCCATTTGCTCCATTACGTGAAAACATGATGCCATATACAAAAAAACAGAAGTATATAACGTACTGCATTGCTGTCAGAGGAGGACCAAGCTACGGCCACAGGTAACATGTACAGAAAATTTGGCAAACTTTGGACATGTGGTTATTGAGAAGTGACGGCAGACAGACAGACAAACAGACACGCTAATCGCAATACTTCGCACATCAACTGCTACACCCATCATACCACAAAAGAAATAAATTAATGAGATTTTTTCAAATACAGGAATTTATTTAAGGCTTGGTGGCCACATGAACTTTCTCAGTGCCTTCCGATTCTTCACTGACAACAGACGAAAGGTAACCTTGTTGAGTTTGGACGATGTTGCAATGCCAGATTCTTTCTTGTTGCTGAAGCCAAGAGCTTGCGATAACGTCAGGTCAAACATGTTCTGAATACACAAACTGTGTTGTGATTTGACACAAAGTCACAAATATGACATACAAAGAAACTATCATATCACAATAACAGGCAAGAACTTACATTAAGCTTCACAACTCCAATGTATTAAAGTGCACTGCCTCATAACAAAGTCTCGTCATCACCATTCTATGGAAAAACAATGATAGAACTGCACACACTCACAGAGACAATATTTAAACTTCCAGAAAACAATTCTGGTTACAGGATGATTATCACTCATACACATAACTTACACTTACAAGGAAGTGCCTAAAGACGTTTAATTTCACTGACACTATGGGTTAACTACTGACTTAGCACATCTGATAAACTCTCGGTATGCAATATATGAATTTCATTAATAAAAATAAAAGACAGGCTTTAATAGGCCGACTCAGAAGAGGTGACCTAGTAATATTAACAACAACAACAACAATAATCCAATCTTTAGCCGTTTTGCTGTACGTCCGTCTGCTGCACATTGGTGTGCAATCCTCAATCTATTCAGACGATGTCTCAGGATCACTGGATCAATTTCCAAGTCAAGCAATGAGGTGTGGTGTCCTCTATAATCTGTGACCTGACCGTAGCTGCCTCTTGCATTGTGACCTTAAGGCAGCATGAAGTGTGCATATTGATCTATTTGTAAGACTTACCTCAGTGATCCCGAGGTCATTCTTGCTGGTCAGCTGTAGAAAACTAACTGGGTCATCAGCCTGGACTCTTACAGTTTTCTTCTCACGACTCTGTACATATAACAGCATTATTACTGGCCCGCCAACACATAGTGTAGGGGGCCAGTATTGTTTTGCTCTCTACCGTCTGTCGCTGTCTGTAACAATCCACGGATATGCAATGTAACTCACCAGGGGGCAGCACGCGATGGCGGGCCAGTAGTGTTACATCCCATTAGGGTGACACCTTGTTCATTAAGGTTTTACACCCCACTCAACACAAAATAGATCACATCAGAGATTTCTTCTCAGCCAATCACTTACCATGGTACAGAAGAAAATAAGCCCAATACAAGAGACGTGCATCAATGAACACAAAGATACTATAAAACATAATAAACATGTAAAAACTGAAATGAGTTTGGACCTCTTGTATGTCATATGGCCTGCAAATGTATCTGGTCTATTCCTACAGCCAATGGCACCGAATAGCCTACTTTGTGCTGATGGTGCCGTTAAGAATCTACTCACTCACTTGCAGCCATGAAGCAGGATTGAAGCCTGCATGGAGCACATATAACACCACTTACAGCAGGAAAAACTATCAGGTGCTATGACGACTCATATCTCCACAAAGCATACAAAAGTTAAGTATTAATGTACACTGATTCCCATCACATCCCTAGTTACATTACATTATCGAGCAGCCTCTTCACTGCAACAGCTGAAAAGTACATCACATGAACTCACTTCCCTAACCTTCTGCCCATTCCTGACTTATCTACGTTTACAGGGATTTCTAGACAAGTGAGTAGCATGCATATGTAATGCAGACAAAACAACAGATCACAACTCTTCTGTTTCTGCTTCTTCAGTACAACTAACATAATTCCATGATATTCAATTGCTAAAGTCATAGTAACCATTGCTACCTCATGTTCTGAGTGGAAAGCAGTGTGCAGAAACTGTATCAGACCAGCATAAAGTGCATTTATTCAGACGGAAAAACAGAGACGGGTTCAACACTGCTTGCTTGAACACGACTACAGACCTTCTGAAACTCTTTCTCTTCGTCGGCTTTGACTGAGAGCATCATTGACAGTGACTGTCGGCACATGTCATTGAAGACGTGGAACATGAGAGGCGACTGATCGGCCAGCACGCGGACACACGTCGCTATCCGGTCAACATCATCGTCAGTTATCGGCTGTCAACAGCAACGATACTACTACGTTCAGTTTCTGTTGTCTTGGTCTTTTGTTTAACTGGTGTTCATTTCTATGTGACGGTTTGGCCAAGTAATGTCTATGTCAACAGAGATACTCTGCAGTCCGCATACACTCCAGTCAGTAGCAAAATGTGTGGTGGTGAGGGTATATCACCCCGTTATGTAACCAGCCACCGAGGTGAACTCAGCCTCCTATCGTCAGTGGAATGAGACATGAATATCGGCATTGGCTGTGCCCCTTGGACTGGATTATAAACCATACGTCTGGTACTACACTGTCAGAGCCTGTGGTAAATCCACTTATGAGCTCAACGGATTAAGAGAGATGAGCTTGATTAAGTTGAGGTTTCAGATTCTGCCCAACACAAAATAAGTCATTTTTGTGACTTTCTTCCCAGCCAATCTACTGAATAAGTACTGAAAACTAAATTTAACACAACAAAAGCAAACACTCATCCGTAACAAAATATACTACAACACAAAATAAACTGAAAAAATCTAAAGCCAGGTTTGATTGCCTTTTATGACCTCCGGCCTGAAAACAGAATGGGCCTATTCTCCAAGGAGTAGATAAGTAAGGAAGTTAATAAGTCAGTTAGTAAATAAGACCAAGAAAGTTAAGTAAGAAAACAAAGAACTTATATAGCGCTAGAGTCAACAAAGAAATTGGGCATATTACAGCCTCGGAGTCCATATGGGGCGAGAGAGATGGATACCTCGCCTACAATTCTCTGTGTGTATGGCATACTTTCTTTGACTTCATTTGTGGAGTTACTTCAGGTCTACATTCACGATTTGTTTAAATCCTACAATGGAAAAAATTATAAAGCAAAGATGCTGAAACAGTTTAGTTTTAACAGTTTAGTTAAAGTTATTAAGGACAGCTGTAAACATTGCACACTAAACAGTACACATTAACAATATGTCTAAAAACTGAGTACAGTGACAACTTGGCTACCTTTGATGGCAGGCCAGATTTGCCCAAGTGAATCATTGTAGCCATTATCAACATTGCCTCAGCAAGGAATGCCTGCAAAAACAGCAACTGTCCATTTATATGTACAACAAGATACAGATCACCGACAAATAATAATTATTATCCACTATTTAGTATTTTTAGGGATTACAGAAAAACTACTGACAAAAATGCATATGCCATGAATTACTCTTTGAAATCGGAAAAATCCCAAGTTTTGGGATACCACAACATAATGTGATAAACTGTTCCCTGTAACAAGGTAAACCCTTAACTGGATTTCATGAAACCATCCAGAACTTTTTCAGAAATCCCGCTTACACACAGAACTACAGAAAAAAACTGATCTAATAGAAAAACCTGACCTAATCTTATAACTGCCTCGCTTTGCAGAAGTAACTGGTTCATCTAGCAATGCACTGCATTAGAAACATACATTCTGTTTGCGTGGGTCCGGAGTCTGTGCAACATAGCGCAGTGCCAGTTTGGTCAGCGTCGTTGCCAGTGCGGCACCAATGAAGAATTCACCATCCATCAGGAACTGCCTCAGTGGAGGCCTACCAGTCAAAACACACACACACACAACTCAATATTGTCTTGCTAAAGATTATTACTGCTGGACCCAGTTATCTCAACAAAAGCCACTAGAAAGTAGCAAATAAAGCAAACAGTTACTTCAAAACGTCTAACAAAAGTTTTACCCTCAGTCCGAAAAGAAACATGTAACTGACATAAATGCAACTGGTTGCAATTGATAACCAAATAACTAATTAAATTACATACCATTAATGGTATACTATACTGATAGTAATATTAAACAAACAAATAAAGTGGTAAAAACAACAGCCATATTCCAAAACAAGCTTGATCTGCTTAGTAATTCTGGCATAAATCACACAAAAATGGGACAAAATATGACATGTAATTTTCGTAGTCTCACACAACCTGAAGTTATACAGAAAGGTAACAAATATTGATTGCCAATTTGGGGTAACTGGCTGTGAACTCACTCAGTGGGTTTCGTTGGAGCTAGGTCATCAAATAAAACAAAATTAGATGCACTGTAAGCCTAAATTTGGCCAAATAAACCAATCTTTCCACAGCGTGGTAATCCTGTATTAACACAACAGCACGATGCTCAGTTTCACAGAAAATAGTTTACAAAATAAATCTTAAGATTTTCAGCAGTAAGAAATAAATGCAAATGAAAAACAAATACAGCTCACCGGACTTGGTCTTTCTTTACTGGCAACAGTGCGCTGAAAGCACTCTGTGATGCATACGTGCCATCAGCAGTAACGAGCTTCTGCACAATTCCCTGTGTCATCTGAATGTCTTCATCCTTCTCATCACCAGCCGCCTTCTTCATCTCATCATCAACTACAGGGATCTGAGCAGCACAACCATGGCGGCTAAACAGTTGGTCAAAACTTAACTGTATTTTCGACACAATTTAGGTTATATTGCACCTTCAGAGTTAAATTTATCACAGACATTCAATTTGGTTATTGCCCAACCTGCAGCATTGTAGCCCATGCAAAGATAAATGAAACTTGAAGAGAAGTAACCTCGCCAAGCGACTGACGGACCAATGTCATCACATTCTGTATGTCCTCGCGAGTTGTACAGTATTCGCCCAGGATCCACAGGGCAGATCGATGAATCCTGCATCACAAACGGAAAACGTGATTTTGCACTAAATGTCTACTCAACTGCTATTATCATCATCACAATCGTTATCATTTATTTGTTCATAAAAAGTACACAATGATGACAGAAATGTAATAGGACCAATGATGCTCACTGGGCAGTTATATCGGCCCTAAATAAGATGTTCCACACATTACAACTAGCTAAATTTGAAGCACACTACAACTCTAAACATAATAATACGTGACAGTATAGAAACCATCTCACAGATAAAGCCATTATAATGACAAAGAATGAGTAGATGACAGTTTTACACCATCATTTCCTTCAATATGTCAAATATACTTGTTGAAAGTATACATATTTCATACTTGAGTGACTTGATCGAAGGAAATGTGTCCAGAAGTTTGCTGACGATCACCGGACGCAACTGTTCAAAACGCTGCGTCGCTTCGCGGACAAACACAAGGACGTCGGCGGCTGCCAACTCGTTCTGATCACTCAGGAACTCAATCAACTGCAAACAGTCAAGCACCATGACGTGTGCTGATGGACATGCCACAACCATGCCATCATGGTTAATGTCAAAATTGGAGACAGACTTCTGGGGGAACCCTGCCTGCTTTGTTCACCACTGACTTATCCATGTTTACAGGGATTTCTAGACAATTCGGCCAATTCCCCTAAAAGGTTTGGAATATCCGAAGAATGATGGATTGATTTTGGAGTGACAGCAGGTTGAACATCTTTCCTGTCTATCAACCGACGGTGTCAAAACTCAGATCAAAGTATCATCTGTTACCAAACACAGATTGTACCCTTATCTACAGCATATAGCCTGACAAAGTTCACAGCTCTTACACACTCACACTATGGATGATCGGAGCCTGTTATTTACTTGTGTTCAACTGGATTTGGTGCAAACTCACTGTGGTTAAATGATGCCGAAACGGACATCCTGTGATGCAGTTTACAACATCGGGCTGTTCAAATAAGGTCATTTCTTGAGTATTTGGTCTTATCATCGTGCAGTGTTTGGTTGGAATTGATGTAGCAGTTTCAAAATGATATTGAATTTTAATGATGTGCAAATTCACCCCATTTTGGATGGCCTTTTAAATTCCTAATCCCAAATGCAAAAGTTTATTATGGTAAAAGGAAAAGGCTTCCCATACTTGTTACCAAGCTTTGGGCCCGGAGCTGATCGCTGTGTACAGGCAGTCAGCCTGCAGGTGACTATAAGTCATCCACCCGGCAGTAGGCTGCCATTACTTTCCGCTAGGCCTGCGGCTACCTACCCAGCCGCATTCTTGGCCGGTACCAAGTTATACTGATTGGTGACAGAGGCACATACATGTGAACAACTTGCCCAAGGTTGTTACGCAGCTATGCCTCGAGTAGGAATTGAACCCACGACCTGTTGATCGCAAGTCCAATGCTCTACCCGTTGTGCCACCACAGGAGACCCCAAAAAGCACTAATGGTCACCAAAAAAACATGTCGTTTGAGACATACAGCATTAAAATTGCTGCAAAACATGACCTGCAAAAGTGACAGATAAGACTGGCAGACTGATATGCATTTTAAAACTACACCAAAATGCACTATTTAGTGTTTGTGCAGGGCCATAACAGTTGAATTGAATCAATTAAAATTTTGCACATCAGCTTCCTGGGTGGAGGTACTGACATATTTCAAACAGCATCCAAACTGGTCCAAGGGTTTGTAAGGGGCAGAGGCGCAAAATTTTGCTTCTTCCTCTGACTTTAGCACTGGCTTCTAAAATACAGTCATACAGTGCTGAACTACAGCCTATAGTGCATAAGCGTAATTTATCAAATCCAACATTAGGTGACAGACATAATATTGTATGTGCAGATACATCGGATTAGCACTATGAAAAACACGTCCAACGTACCACTGGAATGACTGTTGAAGCAACGTCAGCAAACTTAACACTGCACTGATGCAGTGTTCGTACAAGCAGCTGTCGGTATTTGCCAGAGTCCTCGTGCTCCATCGCATTGTTTGTCTTCACGACCTCTTTCTTCAGCAGGAGAACCATCTGACAACCATCAGTTACTATTGAGTCTACCAGCAGTATGACTCTCAAACTGACAACTAGCAACTGAAACAGCTGACATCAACTTCTACGTGTAGTGTTTCCATCAGTTCAATATAAGTATATGTTCGTTTAAGAATCAGCAGTGCATATTACACCACACTACCACCTCTGTTTTAAGAGAGATTGGTTCATTGGAGTTTAACGGCGCTTTCAACACAATTTAGGTCATGTCGCGCCTTTAAGGTAAAATTATATTATACATATTAAGATCTAATGACTATTAATTCATGAGGTAAGATAATTAAAAAAGAAAATCAATAACAGTAGATTTAGATTAAATAAATAAAAATAAAAATTACAAATTGTTTTAAGAGCGATTTTCCAGATTGACTTGTGTAAGCTTGACCTCCCTCAATGTTCTTCCTTCATCTGTTCTGGGAAAGAAACCTTGGAGATGACTAGTACAGGTTTTCTCTGGTAATGCAAGCAACAGTGTCAAAACACTGAAGGAGACCCAGTCACCCACTTGTAGCAATGTACCGTATTGTAAGTTTTACTATATGGCCAGAACCGGAACCGGATAGCCGTGTGACAACTTTATGTTGCACACATTACACACTGCCACCGTGCAATTTGCCGGATCGATGGTGAAATGTTCCAAAATACTACTACTTTTCTCAGTAGACATTTCAATTCTTCTTTTATAATCTTTACATTGACAAATTTTCGAACTGCATTTTGCTTACGTTTGTTTTTGTTTACTTCTGCGAAAAACAGCGCTTCTTGGCTCCGTTAAATAAGTGAATTATCCGGTTGCACTATCCGGCACCAGTCAATATTTTTGCCGGAACAAGAACCTGATAGCAAAAAAATGGGTGGATATCCGGCCAACCGGAACCAGAACCAGATATCTGGTACATCCCTACCCACTTGTCTCATCCTTTCTTCATCTACCATTACACTCTCGAGGAAGAGGCTTTGCTCCCTTTACATTTATGATTGCTCTCTGATTCCAGTACTTCTCAATGCAATATGCAGAGAAACGGACCTGTTTTTCATTGACAATCATAAATCATTCTGTCATACAGATAAGACATACCTGTAATAAAATGCAAGAATATAACAGAACTCCGGTAACTAAATTTTGAAAAAACTCAACTCGCCTCTTCTATGTTTCTGGACGACACAAGGTCAAGAGCTAGATTTAGAGTCTTCTTGCGAACTTCAAAGTCGGGAGCAGACAATACTCTCAGAATATCCATCACAAGTTCCTGCGGAGCAGAATTTCATGACACACTTTACTTTAACATGCTAAATCGCAATGTACAAAAATGTGGCAAATTATTTCATAAACTAATGATGTCTGACATGTACTGAATCACAATTTTTGTTCATTCTACACAAGTTGACCTTTTACAGCAATCTACTGGACAGAAACATACACAAACAAAAACATAATATGATACAACAAGATGTACAGTAGAAAGACCGTTATCTTTGTCTGTCCATGGAATAAAATTAACAAAAAAACTAAAAATTAAAAATAACAATTAACACAGTTCTGGCTAGAGTCCTAGTACATGAAGGGAGTCCCAAAGGTAACTCGTAGTCTGTAATAGGACTACAAAGTATATGTTTGAAACATGTAAATTTTACATTAGGAGTGAAACAGTGACTGCAGAACACATTACTGAACTAAAAAACATAAGCAGTCATATCCACATGCAGACCCACTCCAGCAGCAGTTCACGGCCATAGCAGCACGCGTCACTAGCAACCGGGCGACCGTGGCGGTTTTCGTAACCGTGTGACCTTGACCTTTGGAATAATGCATGCCGACCGACTACTAAAGAGTATATGTGCACCAAGTTTGGTGTTGATAGCTCAAGCCATTTTCCTTTTAAAGCACAGACAGACAGACAAGACAGACGCAACTAAATGCCCTACCCACACTGGCGGCTATACAGTCGGCATGGGTAACTAAGACTTGCTTCAGTCACCAATTGTGATCATAAACTGAATTTGCTCTTCGCACATAAACATCTCAGTAAATGAAGGACTTATTCTATTAATAAAATACAGCACTAAGAAATAATGCCACAGACACAGTCGTATTAAGCTGCTCAGTCAGTTACAGTTACCTGTAGGATTTTTTCATGAGCAGGCGCCTCACGCAGTGCTATTAGCCGATCAAGCACAATCAGTTTAACATTGTTGTCGCTCTCTTTAACAATCAGTTCAATGTAACAGCTGGCAGCCGCCTACAGCACATAAAACACTGAACTATGACTACTTCTTTCGTTCTTTATTGCGGGCACAGGTACAGTGCGCTAGCCAAGGGAGAGGAGGGGAATTAATAGATGTGTACAGATGTGTGCCTTACTGCGGGGAAGGCGGGTGAGCAGCTTGTTGGGTATTTCTAGCACGCCCCCTCTAGATGTGGCCTAATGTCTGGCTTAGCCCTGACTGGTGCTGTTTGCTGCACCTGCCAGCGATCAGCCAAGTCTATTTGCTTCAGCTCACGCCAGCGCGGCTAACATCATAGACGCTGCTAATCAAGGTGTCAGCAACGGACACAGTTTATAGAGGACACTGTCGAACCCTCTTTTTTCTGCCCAGAATTATCTCCCTGTTCATCATATTATTAGAAATAATTCTTTGAGGTTTAAACCTCGGCTCCTGAGAGTGCCATACTCTACTGCATATGATGCCCAAGTGCTTTGACCACTGGGCTACATGAACAGGTCTACATTCAACATTACAGACAAAGAAACTACAGCTCATTTCTCAGTATTCAGTGCTCAGAGACACATGCAATATACAGACAAATGCAGTAAACATCAACCTTAATGGCAGTTGGTGCACTGGACAACGTAACTAGAGTACCAGCTGCTTCATATCGGACTGCCGGACTTGACGAATTCAACAAGTTATAGATGCAGCGAATAAACCGAGCTCGCTCGGATGGATTGGCATGACAAACCTGTGTACACAGACATACTCTATAATGTTATATGTGGTACACATGTATGTATATGTAACAGCAAATACGGCCGATTATTGTTAATTTTACATCTATGGCTATCCTACAAAGGTATTGCCACCAATCATCTAGTTCTGCAAAAAGTACTTGGTAGATTATGTAAAATAAATTACTGGAATCAAGTGGCAGCATAAGCCTCAATAAGCAAGTGGTATGCAAGTCAGAGTCCACCAGTAACTAATCAGCAACTAATGTGTTTCAATTTTCAGACAATTTTACAGTATGCAATATAAACAAGAGTGTGGATCATACACAAAAGAAATTCTTCTTTAACTAATGATCAATTCTATGCCACCATCATCAACACCAATGTTTGTCTTAGTTTAATGAGCCTGGTTTCCTGCAGCTGCTCACAGTACTGCTGTAAGGTCTCCCAAACGGGCACCTTCAAGGATTCCAGAAGCTCTTCGCAGAACTCATGCCCAACTATCAGTATCAAAAAACTATAAGCGGTCAACCATGTAATTGTTTAATTAAGCAAAATTCTCCAACTGATGGTTTACGAACCAGCCTCTGCAACAATCACTGTCACACCAGTTCACACACAACATGAAAGTAATTGCATTCAACAAACCTTGTAGATAAGTTCAACAATGACCAGTTGCAAGATGTCACCAAACGTGTGGACCTGGTCAATGCAGTTACTCAGATAGTTCAATGCTCGATCCTACAGCAACAGCAAATTGAAAGTTGTTCTTTCAACAAAACACAAAACTTGCATTTTTAAGAACTTATAAAGATCAAATTAAATCCGTCAAATTAGCAACTACTAATTTTCACGGAATTACACAGACTGATAATATTTTAGGCACCATAAATAAGACGACAGTGTTACCTGGTCTGCATGTATTAGCATCATGAATGCATTTCGTTTACATGATGCGTCTTGCTCACCATCCAGAAAATTTGCGATCAACTCAGGTGCATCAGGAATAAGAAAGTCAAAGTTCCTGTAAATATATTATACTGAAATGATTCAGCGACCAGATCTGCTACAGTCAAAAGTTACTATTCAGAATGAGAACTACACAAAAAGTTCCAGATTGTTCAAGATATACTCGGTTGTCAAATAAGTTACATTAAAAACGGTTTCTTTCGTCATGGGGCTAACACTGCTTTACCAGGTATGCTAAAATCTTATACAAAAAAGAATTACACAATTTTAATAAAAATGTAGTTTTCAAAAAATGTACTTTTCTAATAGTGTAAATATTTACACTCAGTAGGATTATCATGTGGCAAAGATGGAAGTCATTATTATGCCATGAAAATGCATGAGAAAATCAAAAGTGTCAAAACACAAATACCAAATTGTACCAGGCCACCTAATAGACAGTATCATTTTGCTGTTAAACGACACCGTATGAAAATGAAACATCATTCATGTTTTTGTTGTCTGACACTTTACTGTGAACATAAAGACTTTATAGCAGAAGCTATTTATAACTGTATGCAAAGAACTGCATTTCTGCCATATATTCTGGCCACATATACAAGTAACGATGGTTTGGACGTGTTATAAAATCACACGTTTAATAGACTGCCTTATTCAGGACATCTGTGACATGTTACATCATCTATGGCTAATAGGTTCAGCCAAACAATTTGGCCTAACCCCATAAAATAAATGTCTGGAACACAGTAAACGAGATACAATGCAACAAATGACTGCTGCAAAGTTATGAACCGGTAGATAGTGTAGATAGCGAGGACTGCATTCCGTCTGACGTATGAGTGTCGATGCTCGAGGCAAGCTCGTATTGCAGGCATCAGCGGCTCCAGCAGCTCAGGCTCCTTGAGCTTGCATAGAAACCGCAATGTCGAGCCACGGATGAATTCATTTGGATGTTGCAAATCCTGTTATGATAATTTGTTTCACATTCACAACAATGCATAGCCAGCTGTCATGTACTCAGTTTTCTACCCTGCTTTCAAAGCATGCCAGAACTCACATGCACACGGCCTCGTTAGTTATAACTTAACATACATCAAACTAGTATACAGCACACTACAAAACAGCTATCCATGGTATAATGTTGTTTAAAGCTGAAGCTGCTAGTGAATAAATTTAGTGATCATATTTAATACCCATTGACAATATAACACAATTAAGAATATAATTAAGTAAAACCAACTGAAATACAACCAATTTGTATTCAAATCATAAACACAATACATTACGTTTATACAAATAATATACACTCTCTATTTTCTATAACAGGGAATATAGGTGTAACTGTATAAAAAAAACCTTCTAAACCTTCTCCAAAAATCATACAGGTACACTTTTGAGAGACCTAGCCCAATCTGAAATATAACTCTAGAAAAGTATATTAATCAGTCAAAAACTGGAAGTACATAAAGCTCTTTCAATAACAAGAAATGTTTGCATATAACACAAAGAGTCTCTGCTGCCACTGATAGACCCACGCAACACAGAGGCTCAGCGCATGCCAAATATTCCGTATCGCACCATGTGGTAATCAAACCATTTCTTTTATTTGGCCTCGCTGCTGAATACAGCGATGGGTGAGATCAAGTTGTCCGACGACCATCAGAAGTTTATAACACTCACAGTCACCGGTGAACTAAGTTGACAGCGCCTGAGACAATCGGCCATTCCAGAGACATGGTTGGTGCCCACCAAAATTTAAATGGTTCACGTAACCTAACCACGCCCCTCTCGGGGATGGTTTGCCATTGTGGGCTAGCACTTGCTTGCTACCGTCAACCTACCTACTAAATTTAAAGTCTCTAACTCCACTCACTACAAAGATATAAAAGGCAAAACAAAATGTCAAAAATGGGGTGGTTTGGGGTAGGTAGAGTCACTCAAGGTCACTGGAAATAGCATCAATCGATAGAGGACATGCAAGTTCCTATTAGCGTTCCATAGTAACTATGTCCCTATCTTGCACCGTTTTTGCGATATAGCAAGATATCGGTGGAAAATCGCCAATATGAACCTACCCCACCTCTATTTGGCGCCCCCGCTGTGACTCTGTCAGTATTTCTCCTAGATCTTTGGTGTCAGAAAACGAGAGTCCCTGGGATACCGTATGGCACTGTTTGCATGTTCTTGCATTTAGCCATTTTGGCACAGTGCCGGCTTCTGGCAGTGATTAACTGTTGAAAATGAAAGACATACCAAATACATAAATAAATACAGCATAAACAACACATACCTTACGGTAAGCATCACACACAAGAATCATTTCATGCAGCATTTTTCCATCAGCAGTGTATTTTGGCACAACCTCCCAAAAGACGAGCAACATTTTCTTGATTGTATGATCCTGCAGAGGCATTACAAACCGTATTACAGTCATCAACAGTGACTGCATCTTTTCACCATTTAGCATAATCTGAATGACTTTCTTCAGAGCTTCTGTCTTTGTACGCAGATCACCATGCTCTGTTATCAAATACAAACAACACGGCAATCAGAAATATTACTTGTAGCTACATAGTGTATACAAATTCATGTTCCAACATCTAAAATAACCTGATACAAATCTCATTTATGATACACAGCAATCTTATTTTCATCTGCATGAGGTTGTGTGTTTAAAGGCAGTACTAAATTAACGTGTACTGCCACATAATATTGCACATTGCTTACTTTTTACTTTTACACATTATAATTAACAATAAGGATAACGAAATAAGTAGCTTCTGACAGTATGCATTTTAATTAACTTAGATTAATTGAATCAGTGTGTACACAACATAATTTTTAATATGGTAGGACACAGCAGTATTATCAGAGCTCACCGAGATCCTGCTTGAGTTGCATTTCATTTGGAGGTTCCGAATCTGTTGGTAAGTTGATCAGCGTATAACACGGTTGCTCACCAATTGACATTTTGCTATGTCTGCATTATTACAATCATCAGAACAATTTAACTATAGATCTCATAATGACTAAAAATGACATTTAATAGTAATAATAATGATTACATAATAAGGGCATCATAAGCCACAGTCCTACACTACCTAGGCATGTGGGCCATATGTTCATAACTAGGGTTGTAAATCGATTATCAGTTCACCAATAATCGACTGATTGAATCAATCATCAATTATAAAATGCCATTTTGGTTGGCTGCGTCGCACAGTCTTTGACCTATGAACTTTCCCTGTCCCACGCTCGACCTGCAGCTAATGGGTGACCACTTATGTGGGTAAGCCGTCCACTATAGGTCAGCCGACTAGGCCAACTCAGCCTTTCATCCTTTCAGGGTCAATAAATTGAGTAGTGACCAACTTTATCAGATGTGTGCTGGTCGTGCCATCTGGTGAGTGTTCACGAGGTTGAGGCGGTGTGGTTATTAATCATTACGCACCGTGTGTGGCTGCACTTTTAACCCTACCCATAACCAAAATAATCCACAGTAACCATCTCGTTTACCAGGCGTAGCAAGTCACTTGCATTGAGCAGGTGACACCAGCAATTTAACCTCGTTACCCGTGCAAAGTCAATTATCACCTGCTGGTAATGAATGTCTCCCGCAATTGTTATTAGTTTCAAATTATAAATGCTAATTTCTGAGTGATATAATTGAGTAACGCACAATTTCTGCACAGTTTTATTTATATACTTAATTACTTGCAGTGTAGATAATTGCAGAGCAATATACCAACATCAAAAAGGGTTTGATGTGCCAGAATTTGATACTGTATTCTATATGATGACGTACATAAGTCAGTGTTTTTCTAAGGCGTTGCATATCTAAAGTCACAGGAGTGCCGTGTTCATGCTTCCCGAAAAAGGTGACCATGGCATCAAGCTGTCGTCTGAACAGTCCGTAGGTGATGTCAAGAGGCGCATTTAAATTATTACGCTTGCGCCTACAACAGGGGAAAGACAACTATCGAACCGCAAGAATAGACTAAACCAAATACAACAAAACACCATAATAAATCTTAAATAAGCAATACAAATAACACAAAATTAACAAAACAAACTAAAACCATGTTCGACCGCCTCCTACGATCTCCAGCCTATGAAAGCGCCGTGACGCCATCTGGTACATAGGCTGACAGTGTAACGCTGTAGCCTTGCTAGTCAGTGGGTCACTTTATCTTTCGCTAAAACCAAAGTCTAAAACTTTAGTTTAAAACCAAAAGTTCAGTTTAAGACCTAATTAATGCAAAACGTGAAGTGACGCTAAACGTTAGTCTTAAACTAAAGACTAAAACCAAACTTACCGCTTAAACTAAAGTTTTAAACTAAAGTTTAGTCTAAAACCAAAGTTAATCTCGACAATCCGGTTTTAAACCAAACGTCTGTAATGCATTTAGACAGGCAGTTATCACTAAACCCCTAGAGTTAAAACTTTTTACTAAAACTAAATCACTTTAGTTTTAGACTAAAGTTTTAGCCTTTAGTTTTAGCGAAAGATAAAGTGACCCAGTGATTGGAGTGAGTC
>Ga0209780_1000242_pt1 | contig 27352 bp, 29 predicted proteins | sample WorMetexBAHAMAS2_FD_187384 | JGI IMG/M metagenome (GOLD analysis project Ga0209780, IMG submission 187384) | Marine gutless worms symbiont microbial communities from Max Planck institute for Marine Microbiology, Germany - Inanidrilus exumae... | ecosystem: Host-associated > Annelida > Digestive...
CGGTAACGGGGGTGGGGGTTACTAACCCGAACATTGCATGAAATCAGAGGATTCCGAAATCCCGATCCTGAATGTCGCCGTCCGGGATCTGGTTGAACATACCCTCCGGAGCGGTGATCTGAAATTTCAATTCACAGGCGCCAGCCGAACCATCGATGCCATTTTAGCCCATCAAAAGGTTCAGAATTCCCGGGACGACAATTATTCTCCCGAGGTTTCTGTGTCCCGGAATTTTGAAACAAAAGGCATGGTGTTTCAAGTCAGCGGCCGCATCGATGGTGTGTTTCAGTATCCAGACCGAATCGTCATCGAGGAAATAAAGAGTACCGTCCGGGATCTCGAGCAGGTGGCCGAACGCCATAATCCGCTCCACTGGGGACAACTACAATCCTATGCGTACCTTTACGCTCTTGAAAATAATCTAAGTCACATCGAGACCTGTCTGACCTACGTTCATCTAGATTCCGGCGAAACCAAAGAGATTCAGGGAACACACTCTTTCAATGAGCTGGAGCGGTTTTTCCAAGACCTGATCGATCGTTATGCCCGTTGGGCGTGGACCATATTGGAGTGGTCCGGAATCCGAAATGAATCCATCGCCGCTCTTAAGTTTCCGTACGCCAAGTACCGACCGGGTCAGCGGGACATGGCGATTTCCGTATATCGAACGATTCGGGATCAGGACAAACTGTTTGTCCAGGCCGCCACAGGGATCGGAAAAACCATGGCGGTTGTATTCCCCGCCGTAAAGGCCGTGGGAGAAGGTCTTATCGAAAAGGTATTCTACCTGACGGCCCGTACCACCGCGAGGACCGTCGCCGAAAAAGCTGCGGAGGATCTGAGAGAATTCGGGCTTCGCCTTAAATCGTTGACCCTCACGGCGAAGGATAAAATCTGTTTTTGTGCAGAGGCGGCCTGCACACCTGAGGAGTGTGAGTTTGCTAAAGGTCACTTCGATCGGATCCACCAGGCGGTGGCTGCCGGTTTTTCGGAGGACTGTTTATCACGGGAAGCGGTGGAGGCCATCGCCAGGGTCCATCGCGTCTGCCCCTTCGAGCTGTCTTTGGAACTGGCGCTCTGGAGCGATCTGATTATTTGTGACTACAATTATGCCTTTGATCCCCGAGTATATTTGAGAAGATTCTTTCAGGAAGATAATGGAAAGTACGTCTTTCTGATCGACGAAGCCCACAACCTGGTTGATCGAAGCCGGGAAATGTTCTCGGCAGATCTCAGAAAACAGCCCTTCTTAGATGTCCGCCGATCCCTGAAAAAAGACCTTCCAGGGCTGTTCACCATCATGGGCCGCATCAATCGCTGGATGGTTCGGCAAAGAAAAAAATGCGAAGGTTCCGGTGATCAACACACAGAAACCTGTGCTCCAGAGAAACTGTATCCCGAGCTCACCCGGTTTCAAAGATCTGCCGCGCGCTGGCTGATGCAAAATAGAGCATCCCCCTATCGTGAGGATCTATTGGACCTTTACTTCTCGGTGAGTGCCTTTCTCCGAATTGCCGAGCAATATGATGCCGGATATGCCACCTGCTATCAGAAGAGCGGGAATGACCTCCGGGTCAAGCTGTTCTGCATGGACCCCGCAACCCAGATGGAAGAAGCGCTAACACGGGCCGGATCTTCCGTTTTTTTTTCCGCGACCCTGTCACCCCTTTACTATTTTCGTGAGCTCTTCGGGTGCCCTGATTCCGCCCAAGCCATAGCGTTACCCTCGCCGTTTCCGGAAAACAACCTTCGGGTAGTGGCCATGACGAGCATATCGACACTCTATCGCGATCGAGGCCAAACCGTCGATCAGGTCTGTCGAACACTCCAGGTCATGGCCAACGCCCATCGCGGAAATTACCTGTTCTTTTTCCCATCATATGAATATCTGACACTGGTTCATGAGCGTTTTGAAAACAAGACGCCCGGAGTGGACATTGCTTTACAAACGCCCAACATGCCTGAACAAGAGCGTGAGCAATTCCTCAAACGATTCTCCTCGGAAAACCCAAAAACTCTAATTGGATTTGTGGTGATGGGAGGCATCTTCGGCGAGGGAATTGATCTGATCGGTGATCGCCTGTCGGGTGCGGCGGTCATCGGCGTTGGACTCCCGGGCCTCGATTCTGAAAGAGATTTGATTCGCGATCATTTCAATGCCGTCAATGGAAAGGGATTCGAGTTTGCTTACCAATACCCGGGCATCAACCGGGTCTGTCAGGCCGGGGGACGCGTGATACGGTCCGAAACCGACCGGGGGATTATCCTTCTCATTGACCAGCGCTTTTCTTTCGCCAAATACTCTTCCTTGCTGCCCGAGGCATGGCAAATGAGGGCCATTCAAAGCCCATCCCTTCTGGAGGAAGAACTGAAAGCCTTCTGGAATAGACACACATCGCCCGGCAGAACAAATGTTTGATATTGTTTCTTTTCGGCCATCCGCTGAAAAGAGCTCATGCAATGTTCAGGATAGACGTGTTCGTTTTCTTGACCCACATAGGCATTTTTTATACCATAATAAAATCGTGAAACGATTTTATGAAACGCAACGATGTCGCTCAGGGTGTGAATGGTTTGACCGCTAGTCTTAGCGGGTTCGAATGTCTACCCCTGCAGTCCCAATGAGAGGGATTTTCACGTCACTCCGGCAAGCGGCTGGGATTTATGAAAATATTACTTCAGCCCTCTGGGTGAAGCACAGCACTTCCTCTAAAATAAGTATCTTGATGGTATTTAGAGTGAGTGTCATGTTTGCGTTCCGATTCAACGGGCGCTAACCCCACTGTTACTGTGGGCGGGTGCGGTGCCCCGCCCTACGAAAGACGTGACGTAGGGCCGGTCACTGTACCGGCCTGATTCGGTTCTGAAACCGAACATATTTTTGGCAATAGCTATAATATTCTTCCCCGTTGCCGCTAGTGGGGAATAATCGAGTTTATCGTTGCTGATGGCACTGCAATACATCATGGAGGTGACACCATGAAACGATTGTGGATATGCTCAGTCGCCACGCTAATCTTCATTTCAAGCCTCTTCACCAGCGGGTGGGCCTTTGAACTCAATGATGATGGCCGGACTCTGATTCAAGAGGCGTCCATGGCCTATTCGAGTGATATGGAAGGCCGCCCGGTCATCACCGATCCCGACCTCAATAGATACATTTCCTCCTTGTCCAATAAACTGAAGCCAAAGGGGAAAAAGCCTCCTGCCGGGGTGGTGTTGACCATGACCATTATCGAATCGCCCAAGCCGGAATTATATGCATACGTTGATGGGCATGTGGTCATCACCTCCGGAATGATGTTCTCCATGGATAACGAGGCCCAGCTCGCCGGGGTTCTGTCCCATGAAATCGCCCACATTTTCGAGGGCTATTACATCAACATGTACCAGGAAATCAAAGCCGCCGAACGGGCCCAGCGTCGTAAAGCAGCTGCCGGCGCATTGTTCGGAGCCCTTCTCGATGTGGCCGTGGATTATGCGGTTGAGTGGGAAGACATTAATCAGACTGAACGATTTTTCGAAGGCGAGGCCACCTATAGTGAAACCATGCACCGCATGGCCGCTGTGCACGCCGCCCAAAGTGCCTATTACAGCATCAAGGATGTCATCGCTAACATCCCGGCTGAAGACCAGAGCGGGAATCCCATCGATCCCAGGTTGCGATTCGAACCGGTGGCCGATGCCCAGGGCATGATATACGTCGCTTCGGCCGGATACGATGTAAACGAGGTCCCGAAAGGCTGGACCACCATCCATCGTATCAACAGTAAAGTGGCCCGGGAACAGGAGCAGCTCATGGGGCCGTGGGCTTCCCAGCTTAAGGCCACCCAGAGTCTAATGGAAATGAACATGAACCGGCTCCGCCAACAACTCGGGGCGAGTGGCCTGGTCCAAACGTTGAGCAACGCACCGCCATCCCGAGCCGGGTTCGTGGCGACACTCACCAAGCTCGAAGAAGTCAAGGCAGCGGGAAAGACTAGTAAACGAACCAAAGGCGAGGCGGCGTATCGGGCGTTTATCCAGAGGGCCCTTTTGCCTCGTGCCGAGCGATATCTGGAGGAGGAGAATTTCGATCAGGCGTATTTGAATTATCGAATCTTATATGACCGAGGTATTCGGACTGCACCGGTAGCATATGGGATGGCCAAAAGCCGGCTGGGTGACTTTGCCTTTGGCGCCAGCAAAGCCGAGTTAAAAGAGGCCGAATTTGCCTACAGGGAATCAGCACGCCTGGATCCAGGTTATGCCGAGCCATACAAAGGCCTTGGTGAACTGTACGAAGACACGGATCGGTATGAGGACGCGGCAGAGGCGTATAGCAAGTATCTGAAATTGAAACCCAAGGCAGCGGATCGGAAACGGATCGAGCGAAAAATCAAGGTAATGGAAAGGAAGGCGAGCCGATGAACCGTATACTGATCGTTTTTTTCACAGTGGTTGCCTGGGCGTTCATCACCCCGGCCGTCACGGCTGGGCCGGTTCATTTCCAGTACAAGCTTTCCCCGAACCAGGTATGGATTGGGACCATGTCATCCCAAACTGAAACCACGTTCATGGGAAAAAAGGATATCAACCGGAGCAAGAGCATCATTGAGTATCGGGTTTCAAAGGGCCCAAAACGGGGCTGGGTTTCCCTTAAGGCAAAAATTAAATCCCAAAAAACCAGTTCCGGCCAATCCGGAGGGCAGATGGATCTGTCCAAAATAACCTTTTTTGCCGACATGCACACCAGTGGCGAAATTCGAAACATCCGCCATGAAGGCAACCCGATGCCGCCACCGGATCCGAGTATGCCGCCGGAGATGAAAGCCATGTATGCCCAATCTTCGAACATGATGGCCGAAGCATATAAAAATGCGGTGTTTTGGTTCCCGGAAATACCGGAAGATGGCATCGAGCCGGGTGATGAGTTCGATGTTACCCGAAAGATGGGCATGGGGGGCGGCGGAATGGGAATGCAGTCCCAAACCGTTATGAAACAGGTGTTCACCTTCGAGGAGATCGTCGAGGGTCTGGCCTACTTCACTGTCAAGGACCGGAGCGTCACCAAAACCAAGGGCATCGCGGGCGGCAAGGCAGATACCAAAACCGCCGGTAAGGGGGAAACCGTGTTCGACATCGAAATCGGCATGTGGACGGATTTGACCGTGAAGTCCAGGTCCAAGGTCAATATGTCGGGTGTTCCCGGAATGGCCAATATGAGCCAGGAGGTGCTGAGTATCACCAAGTACGAGATGGAGCAAAAATGAAATCGTGAAACGATTTCATAAAACGCGGCTTCGCCGCTCCGTATCACATGAGCGATCGTTCTCTGACCAGTTTCAAATCAGTGAGATCGATAGAAAACAATCACTTGAACCCCTGGTCGCCTTCGGCGCTGCCATAGGCAGGTAAACCTTGAACCCTCGGCCCCTTGGATCCCTTTCTCCAAACTGGCGAAAGCGTTACGTTCAATGGGAGAGTCATTAAGGAGTCAGGATCACACGGATCGATACGCCCGTCTGTAGGGGATTACCTCCCGGAACCAAACGGGCAGGGCCAGGGCCAGCAGTGGCCCATCGAGAGGCTCCGCCGCCATGATCCCCAAGGTGTTTAAATCCCGGCGAAGGATTACCGAACGGGGACAATCATCAACCACATCCAGACGTTGCTCTGAAACGACAGCGGCCAACCGTTGGACCAATTCCGTCATGTCCACAATATAATCCGGGCCGCCATCTCCCCTTTCGGTGGAGTGGTTCAAACCGGCTCCGATCCGGACGCGTTTAAAGCTGACGTCCGGATGTTGCAGCGCGGCAACGAAGTCATGACGATAGGTTGCGGTATGGAGCAGCAACCATGGCCTATCCTTTACCATTTTCGGGGGACGACGATCCTGGCTAAAGATCCGTTTCCTCTTCGGCAACAAAGGGTGCCTGAGAATATCCGGCAAACGATGCGGAACACTCTCCCCCGTGCAGGAAATCAGGTCGATCACCTCGTAATAATGGCGCAGGTTCTGAAATCGCTTCCTGACAACAGCGATCGCGGCAGCATCATCGTCGGATCCCACATGTACCCCGATTATGATCATAAGCCGACCCTATTCCGAAAATTTCATTCAGCACCGTTTAAACGACACAGGGAGAACCTATATTAAAAAATAGCGGTGTTTTGCCCGAATATGCAACCTTAGCAAATGGAGTTCGAAAATGGACGATAACAGCCAATACAACGATGTTTCCGAGTGCTATGTGGATGTCCAGGATGGTTCATGGATGACATGTGACATGGTTGACGAAAACGAATCCGAATCTCCCGAGTAGAAAGTCTCCACAAAAAGATCTCTCGAAGCCCCAGCCATTCCGATCGGGGCTTTTTTATCGGATCGCTACAACGCTTTTTAAAAATCAGGAACATCTCCCGATTAGTTGTAGGCGATTCAGGCAAAACTGGAGAAGAACCAAAAATTAACGAGATGCACGGACGTCAAGTGCCTGTTCCTTGATTTAACTGAATAGAGCGATTAATTTCAATAATTCACTTTTCGCGAAGGATCCTGCCATGGCCGGTAAAAATCTCTTGGAAGGAAAACGCATTCTGATCGTGGACGATGAACCGGATGTACTCGAAACCCTTGAGGATCTTCTACCCATGGGGCGGATTACAACGGCATCCTCGTTTAAGGAAGCAAAAGAATACCTGGAATCTGACAAGTTCGACCTCACGATTCTCGATATTATGGGTGTTGCCGGGTATGATCTGCTGAAGATCGCCGTGAATCGAAACATGACGGCGGTGATGCTCACCGCTCGTGCCCTGGGACCCCAAAACGTAAAAAAGTCTTTCAAAGAAGGCGCGGCCTACTACATCCCTAAAGAAGAAATGATTCACATTGAAACCCACCTGAATGATATTCTGGAAGCTCAACAGAAGGGACAAAGCACATGGGGGAATTGGTTTGAACGGATGGCAACCTATTGCGAAAAAAACTTTAAGCCCGGATGGCAGAAGGAAGATAAGATTTTCTGGGAGAAGTTTCCCTTCCATTGAAGCGGATCGTCCTCACTGACGGTTGAAACATACGGGTTGCGCTGAATATATAATAGGAAATTGTAACTGACCAGCCCCGGCAACACCATCGAATTCATCAATATTGCGTGTAAAGGAGAAAGACATGGCGACAAGACAAGCAACGGCCAAATGGAACGGCACCTTGAAAGATGGCAACGGAACTATGAAATACGGGGAATTTGAAGGTCCCTATACATTTGCATCCCGGTTCGAAGAAGGGCCCGGCACCAACCCGGAGGAGCTCGTCGGCGCTGCCCACGCGGGCTGTTTTTCCATGTTTCTGGCCGCCCTCGTCAGTGGCGACAACTATACTCCGACGAGCGTTCAAACCACCGCATCGGTTCACCTGGGAGAGGATGACGGCCCGAAAATCACCAGTATCGATTTGAATTGCGAAGCCGTCATCCCGGGATTGGACGCAGGTAAGTTTGCCGAGTATGCTCAAACCGCAAAGGCTAAATGCCCCATTTCAAGGCTGTTTGCCGGTACGACCATTAATCTTACGGCAGAATTAGTCCAGTAGGATCCATCCGTGTTATATCAGCGCTAATCCCGCATTGGACCACGCAAATACCCCTCCGGCAAGGGATTTGACATTCGTGTACCCCGCTTGGCGCAGAATACTGGCCCCAATGTTGGACCGATACCCGCTACCGCATTGCAGCACCAGTTCTTCGTCCTTTTCCGCCTCAGGGAGCCGGTTCGATAGGATATCTGAAAGGGGAAAATGCTCTGCCCGGGCAATGGTGAGGTAATCCTGAACATCCCGTTTGGGGTCCACGACGGCCATGGCTTTCGCCCGCGGGCAACCGATCACATAGGAAAGGCAGCCCATGCCGGACACAGCGATTTGGTTGAAATACGTGTCTTTCTCCTTTTGCTAGGATGCCCAATAAAAGATCCGGATCAGTCGATGATCTCGCTGAGCACCTTGTTGAGCGTTTTGGCATTCTGAAGACCGACGAAGCGATTTATCTCTTTGCCTTCCTTGAAAATAATGATGGTGGGGATACTGTGAATCCCCAGGGTTAAGGCGACGTCCCTGTTTTCGTCGATATTCACTTTCGCCACACGCGCCCGCCCTTCGTAGACATCTCCAAGTTCGCTGATTATCGGATCCTGGGCGCGGCACGGACCGCACCAGTCGGCGTTAAAATCCACCAGTGTGACACCTTTTTCTATGGTTGAATCGAATTCTGTTCGGGTCGACAGTTTGATATCCGCCATGGTATTCACTCTCCTTTTCTATTTAGCAGCATGTTCATGCTGTAATGGGCTCTCTCTTCTTCTGGGGAACTATTTCCCGTAGTACTGCTGCGCATCCTCTGAGCTTCTTGTACACTCCCGCTTTCTCACACGTTTCAAGTCTATCATGCGCTGCAACAGCTCGGATCGGTTCTTGGGAGCAACCGCCCGGCAATATAGAACCCGATGGGCGTAAGCTCGACGGTGATCGGCAGAGAAGCCGCCAGCAAGTCCTTATCGATCACAAAGGTAAATCCGGACACGTCGAAAATTTCGTCGGTATCTTTCGGCTCATCCAGAGCCATAGATAGGGACGGGGGGCCTCAGCCTCCGGCATTATGAAAAATGCGAATGGGGGAGACTTCCTTGTCCTGGAAGTATTCGGCAATTTTTTCGGTCGCTTCGGGGGTTATCGCAATCATCGAAATCACCTCTTATTTTCATCTGGTCAGGCAGCTTTGATGTTCGAACTAGGAGTATCTGTTTCCGCCGAATCGCTATTCTCGGTACCGCTGACGGCAGCGTTTCCGTTTGGCAGCCGAACAACCATTACCGGGACGGAACTCGTCCGGATCACTTCCCTGGCCACGCTGCCGGTTATCGCCTCTTCCACCTTGCCGTGGCCATGGGAGCCCATGACAATCAGGTCGAATTCCCCGTTTGCGGCAGTGGACACAATCTCTTTTGCCGGATGACCGACATTTACCATGACCGACCCTTCGGAAACCGGACAGCGGGGAATCTCCTGAAGCACTTTTCGGGACGTTTCACGGATCCTCCGGGAAATGGCATCCACGGCGATGTGGATTCCTTTTCGATGGAAATCCATCCATGTCTTCTTTTCCATAAGGTCTGAAAGATCGACACCGGCGCCCGCCGAAAGATCTTCGATCAAATCGGGAACCACGTGGAGAACCGTGACATCCGCATCATACCGGTACCCGATGCTGCAGGCGTATCGTACCGCGTGCCGGGCTGTCTCGGACAAATCGGTCGCATACAGGATCCGGCGAATTTCGGGGACAGCTACTTCCGGTGTGAAAGGTGAAGGGGTTGGCAGTTTGTCGACAGTGGCGGGAACCTCCGCAGACGCACGTACTTGATCCGGCGGTAATACTGCCTCGGGTTTTCCAAAGATTTTATTCACAATACGCACGTACCAGGCAGCGCTTTGGATCTGAATCACATAAGCAAGGGCGATGAGCAGTGCAATGGTCAACCCCTGTTTTCCAAAGGCTGTCATGGCAATGGCCAGGGCGATGGACAGATCCCGCATCACCACGCCGAACACCATGGCAATAGCATCGCCCCTGACAAAAAAGACCCTTCCGATGACCGACAGAAGAATGTAGGAAACCAGGTAAAAGAAAGTTAATGGAAGGAGGATTGTCAGAATGTCCCCGGGATTTGCGATAATGTGTTTTGCCTTCAGAGACATCGCCACAAAGGCAATCAGGATGACGCCCAGGGCGGAAAACGGCGGGAATTTTGGCTTGATCTGCTGATTCCAGGCCCGCTCGCCATATTTTTTCTTAAGCATGTACTGGGTGGCCAACCCCACGAACAGAGGCACAAATACAAAGAGGGCAATCTGCTTGAACATGTGAAACATGTTCACGTCTATGGTGGCCCCCATGACCACCTTGGTATATACCGGAGCGGCCAACGCCCCCAAGACCAGTCCGAATACCACCATTTTTATGGCGGCCTCCTTGTTGCCCTTGGCAAATCCGGTCCATGAAATCGTCATCCCGGAAGTGGGCAGAACGCCGATCAAAAACAATCCCACCGCCCATAGGGCATACTTTTCCAATCCTTAAAAAAAAATAGCTTTCCGGTATAGAACGCCAGAGCTGGTATCAGGACAAAATTGATCAGCTGAGTGGCAATCTGGATTTTATAATCCTGTCCTTTAAATATGCTTTTGACATTCAGGGTGACCATCATCGGGTAGACCATGACAAACGTCACCGGAATGATAAATTGCTTGAGCGGCTGCGCATCAACATAAAAGCCGAAGGCAAGCCCGACACCCATGGAAATCGGAATCGCCCAAACCAGGTTTTTCTGCAAAGCGGTCAATACTCTCCACATGGCTTTTTCTCCCTGTCCGTTGTTGTAGCGATTGTCAAAAATATGACATTTACTATAGTCTGCGTTATCGATGGTGACGCTTTTCCGCTTTCAGAGCAAACCCTGTGCCAAAACAGCTCAGCAACTTTAACATACTGTTTTAATAATAATAAATTGGCAGTTGACATCTCGGAAAGCAGTTACTAAACAGAACGGTAACGGTAGGTAACGTTAACTTAATTAGAACGTTGTACGGGAAAGAATGGTTTTCATGCAGTGTGCGGATGAACGATCATTGAAATAGCCCGGATATTGCACCAATTGGAGATTTTCATGACCAAGGCACTACGAGGTGGGCTACGACTGAGCTCAGCCGAAGTCAAGCTGTATACCGCGATCCTCGGATAACGCAGGGCATGGAAGTCTCCGGTTGGTGCAATGTTTGCGATAGGGGGGACCAACCTGATGAACCACAAAACCCATGAAATATGGAATTTTCATTTTGTAAACCAGATTTTCGATTCCATGGCAGACGGGGTGTTTACGCTAGATTCCGAGGGACGAATTTCATCCTGGAACCGGTCCATGGAACGCATCAGCGGTTATACCGCCGGCGAGGCGCTGGGAAAAACCTGTCAGCTTCTTCAATGCAGCCGATGCTTCGGCAAACAATGTCCATCGGGTATCGAAAAATGCAAGATTTTCGAATCCGGAGCCTCCGAAGCCAAGGAGTGTCAGCTGCAACACAAGGACGGAAGTCTCGTCTCGGTGATCAAGAATGCCAGCGTGGTAAAAGATGAAACGGATCAGATCATCGGCGTGGTCGAAACCGTCACCGATTTAACAGAGTTGAATCAGGCCAGACAGAGAGCGGAACTGGCCACCCTTCGGTTGACCGAAATGCACCGTTTGGACAACATCATCGGAAAAAGCCACGCCATGCAGCAAGTGTTCTCCGCCATCAACGCGGCAGCCGCCAGCGACGCAACCATCCTGATCCAGGGGGAAAGTGGGACCGGAAAAGAGCTGGTTGCCGGAGCCATTCATTACAACAGTGAGCGGAAGAGCGCTCCGCTGGTTACCGTGAACTGTAGCGCCCTATCCGAAACACTCCTTGAAAGCGAGCTCTTTGGGCATGTTAAAGGGGCCTACACAGGCGCCCTGCGGGACCGTGCCGGCCGTTTCGAGGAGGCCCAGGGGGGAACCCTTTTCCTCGACGAAATCGGGGAATTGAGCCCATTCATCCAGGTCAAGCTCCTGCGGGTGCTCCAGGAGCGGGAAGTGGAGCGCGTGGGAGACTCAAGAAAACGAAAAATTGATATCCGGGTCATCACGGCCACCCATCAAAACCTCTACGCAAAGGTGCGTGAAGGATATTTCAGAGAGGATCTGTATTACCGGCTCAAGGTGTTTCCCATTGCCTTGCCGCCTCTCCGGGAGAAAAAAGACGATCTCCCGCTGTTGATCAGTTATTTCTTGAAACAAATGAATCAAAAGACCGGAAAAAGCATTCAGGGAATGTCCCAGGCCGCCATGCGGATGCTGATGAATCACAACTGGCCGGGCAACGTCAGGGAATTGGAGAACGCCATCGAATACGCCTATGTACTCTGCAATCGACAGCAGATCGAGTTGACCGATCTGCCGTCCGAAATTCGTAAAACAGACGATCCGGCGGCTTGTCCGGAGATACCTGCAACCGCCGAGCGCCCCTCTGTCCGGCGGAAGAAACTGACAAAGGAGATGCTGATTGATCTGCTCGACGAATGCGACTGGAACAAGGCCGAGGTAGGGCGCCGGGTCGGGCTGAGCCGAACGGCCATATGGAAGTACATGAAAAAATGGGACATTCCCCTTCAGAAAGGGGCAGCAGACAAGACCGCGGTGGGATAGAATCAATCCAGGCTTCGGCAGCTTAACCCGAAACGCCAGGTTTCGTACTGTCTGGGGCCGACGCCCTTATGGACGGGTCGGGTTAATCGATCCGCTCCAATTTTTCCGGATATTCTTTGGCCAGATCAATGTAGAGCTGTTTCCCGTACGTCCAGAATTTCTTATGACGGTCCAGCGTATTGCCGATAATGGTGAACGGTGTGCCGGCAGCGATTTTCTCGTCAGCAATGGTGCTGCCTGCAGTTACCACACAACCTTCGGCGACAATGCTCCAGGAACCGACCACCACATCAAATCCGAGAACCGCTCCGATGCCGATCACTGCATAAGATTTGATTAGCTTACCATGAATCATGGCTCCGTGGCCGACAGTGACTTTTTCCTCCAGTTCAAGCAGTCCGTCAGGTCGAATGTGCAGCAGGGCATTCTCCTCAACCGCTGTTCCGTTTCCGATTTTAATGCTCCCGTAATCTCCCCTTAAAATGGCGCCGTGCCCGATGTAGCAGTTGTCACCGATGGTCACATCGCCGATGACAACGGCGGTGTCGCTGATGTAGCTGTCACGGCCGATTCGGGGAATTCTGTCTCCGTAACGATATATAGCCACGAAAAATTTCCTCCCATTTCTGCGGGAAAACACATCGGATTAGGACGGGGCACGCGTAGAACGCCTCGGAACGGGATTTTATTTATTTTTCGAAAAAACCGCCGACCAGTGGCTCGTAAATCCGGTATTCGGTTTTCATACCGCTAATGGCATCGATCTTTTGCTGAATGGCGCTTCTTTCCTCGCTGTGGAGCCAATTCTTCCAGTCTTCGACGGAACTCCATGTGCTTCTGATAAGATAATCGTTTTCGCCGGGAGGATCGATGCATTTCAATGATTCACTGGAAATATAGCCGGGTTGGGAGCGGGCAAGGGATCTTAATTTTACCATCAGCGGAGCAATTTCCTTGGCATGTTCCTGAACAAATCTTCGCTTGATGAAAACTTCAACGCCCATCGGTTTATCCTTTCTTGGTTGTGTTCGGGTGCAAAGGGCTGAAATAAAGTTGTGTCGCCGGAATCACTGCCCGGGTTTGTCCCCCCGGGCAGATTGCCTGTTGCAGCCGACCCCTGCAAACGGGTCAGCCGGTTCATGACAATCCGCCCACGGATTCGGAGGCACAGGCACCGCCCATTCCTTCACTGCTGGATTTCTACCTGAACCATGAATTCGGGTGGATCCATAATATTCCGTTTGACCGTGCACAGCTCCGCGGCTTTTACAACGGCGCTTTTGTACTTTTCCGGGAAGCCCGGCGGCAGTACGATATGAATTCGGATCCGTTCGACCAAGTGTGTCTTCTTGTTTTTTTCGAATTGGAGGGTCATTTGCATCCCGGTGGTGTCGATGCCCCGTTTATCACAGAAATAAACGACGTACACGCCGGCGCAGGTGCCGATGGAGGCCAGAAACAGGTCGAACGGTTCCGGTGCGGACTCGTCTCCGCCTCCTTTCTTGCGCTGATCGGTTTCAACGGTAAACCCTTTATATGTGGAATTGACCTTTTTCCCACCGGGGAAGGATATGTTCATTTCCATTCGGATGTCCCTCGTTTCAATTGTTGATAAGATATTCTGCTTGTTCCCTGAGCAGCGTCTTAAACCGGTCCAGCGTCACCGGGTATGGCTGCATGGGGATCCCCATCCAGTCGCAGTATTCGAGAAATTCTTCCGGGTGTTCGGCCATGTAGCTGTCCAGATACCCGATGCCGTCCAGCACAATGGCACCGCCGGTGTGCCTGGGAAAGTTTTCGTTGGCCAACCCCTGGTCCCAGCCCTTAAAGACCTGCTTTCGGAATTTCACCCAGCCGGGGGTCATCCACCAGACCGGTTCTCCGCCCACAAGCTCCTGGGCAATGCGGTTCCGCTCTTCTTCATCGGCGAGCATGTCCATGCAATGGGTGGCGTCGATTCTGGCCACTCCGGCCCCCTGCTCTTCAATGATGGTCTGCATGAGCCGAGTGGGTTCATCCACGTTTACATAGCAAAACTTGCCGCCGTATACCACGAGCACTTTTTCTGTTTTTTCTTTGGCCCTGCTAATCTGGCGGATCAGTTGGCTCTCCAGCTCCGGGATTTCTTGATGGAGCCCGGGGGTGATATACAGAATCCGGGGTGTATTGAGAAACCCCTCCTCCTGCAGGTAGTTTAACTCGAGACTCAAGGTACCGCAGGCAACAATGGTAATGTCTTCAAATGTCAATGTGTCCACAACATCACTCCCCGGCTGAATTTGATGTACATTCTGAGGCAACCATCCGATGGGATGATCTCATACCGAATCGATCGGGAGATTTTATTTAACAGCTTCGAGAACCGCTTTTTGCAATCGGGTTAGGTCTTCTCCGTCGGGATGACCGACGGCGTCAGCGGCATCATCGAGCCGTACCGGCGGTTCGGGTTTTGCCTTTACCTTTTCCAGGACCTTTGGATTAACCTCCCCCTGGCAGGTAAAGCTGCCCACAAAGGTTGCCTTGGGCAGACAATCTCTGGCTTGGGAGAGTGCGTTCGCCACATGGTCTGAGCCCGAGGCAGCGCCATGGGTGGCAAAAAGGAATACCTTTGAATCCTCGATGCGGTCCAGGTATTTTAAAGATTTCAAATCCGGTTTCCCGGCCTGAAGCCAAAATCCCACCGCAACGAGATCATAATCGCCGGGGTCCGGAGCCTCGTTGACTGAAACCAGTTCCTTCTCGCAATCCAAGTTATCGTACACGGTTTGGGCCAGTTTTTTAGTATTGCCGGTCTGGCTGGAGTAAACAACCAATGCCTTCATAAGAACCCCTCCATAATGTTTCGCTAGATTTAGGTACTGACCTGTCGCCGGCCATCGGCCGGCCGGGCCTGATTGGAAAAACTGAGAATCGGATATACATCTTCCATGCCAGGCGTCGGAATGGCGGCTAAAATCTTTGCGGAGGAAAGTGAAAAAAGGGTGCCATGAGAGACAACCGTCTATAAATACATTAAAATCTATTCTGTGGAATCCTGCTGTATGAAAATGGCAGGTCCTCCGCTATCCCACCGACACCCATGATTTCGGCTGGTCGGCCAATGGGAATGTGCAGGGTAACGTTTCGGTAACGTTACCAGATGCCGGATAAAAGTGCCCTGAGGCCCCCGATTCAGTTCCAACAGACATCGAAACAACAAGAATACAGTCGATAACCGGATGGACTCCGGGTGGATATCCCGAACGTTGCATGAACTCTTTTCAGCGGATGGCTGGAAAGAAACAATATCAAGGTATTATTTGTTCTGTTGGGCTATTGTGGGCATATACATTTTGTAACCTTGGACAACGGATGAACGAGCTGAAATGAGCACCCTTCAGGCCATAAGGAGAAGCCCATGGTCTGCGTTATTCGAGACTTTCGGTAGGTGGACTACAGCTGTGCCTCCAAATGCCTTGCCCATGAACTTCTCCATATGGTGCAAAGTCCGGGATATATGGACTTCAGCCCGGAAGATCCGATCTCCCGGGCTGAAATTTGAGGGATGAGAGTAAGGTGTGGAACAAAGAATGGAGGTACAATGCCAAGCTTACTCTTCGACAGGCATACACAGCAACAACCATGCCGGACTAGAGTTTTATCTCGCCGTTCGCAGTCAGATTAAAGCGTTTCTATGAAGATGACACCGCATCGGCGTCATGGCCTTCGATCACTTTCTTCAAATCGATCCCGTATTTTCGCATCCGATTCCATACCGTGACCCGGTTGACGCCCAGAAGTTTGGCCGCATGGGTCTGATTTCCGCCGGTTCGTTTCAACGCCTTTATCAATTCCTGCCGTTCGGTTTCATCGCCCCATTTCGGCAAGGGCCCGACGGCCCTCTCCGTCTCCGGGCTGCCAAGTAGTTTCGGGGGTAGATGTTCGAGGGAAATTGCGCCGCTCTCGGCGACCACAAATGCATATTCCAGGGCGCTTTTCAGTTCCCGTACATTCCCGGGCCAGTCATATTCCATGAATCGCGTCATGGCATCGGAGGAAATGCCGCTGATGGCCTTGCCGATTCGGCCCTGCAGACGGCTCATGAACGCTGAAACTAGCAGAGGGATATCTTCCTTGCGATCTCGAAGCGGCGGCAAGTGAATCGGAATGACGTTAATACGGAAATAAAAGTCCTGGCGGAATTCTCCTTGGCCGATCATCTCCTCAAGATGTTTGTTGGTGGCGGTTATGAAACGCACATTGACGGAAACCGGTTTCTGCTCCCCGACCCGCTCGAACGCCTTTGCTTCCAGAACGCGCAGGAGTTTGACTTGAATGGAGAGGGGAACGTCACCGATTTCGTCCAAAAAGATGTCACCCCCATTGGCGGCTTCGAATCTCCCACGCCTATGCCGATAGGCGCCGGTAAAGGCGCCCTTTATGTGTCCAAACAGTTCGCTTTCAAGGAGTGCTTCGTTCAGGGCCGCGCAGTTGAGAGTCACAAACGGTCCGTTTTTTCGCCATCCGAGGTCATGAATCGCCTGGGCCACCAATTCCTTGCCGGTCCCACTGTCTCCGTAGATAATCACCGGGGCATCGCTTCGGGCCGCTTTTCGGATGATATCGAAAACCCCTTGCATCTTTTCCGATTTTCCGATGAGACCACAGAAGCCCCCCTCGGCGTCAATCTGTCGAGACAGCTGAGCCAGTCTGCGATCCAAGGCATGAAGCTCGGACAGATCGGTAAATGTCTCGACGGCACCGGCCGGGCGTCCGGTCTCGTCTTCCAGCAGTGCGGCATTCTTCAGAACCGGCAGCAGCTCGCCGTCCTTTTTGAGAATGCTGCAGCGGCACTTGATATCCCCTTTCTTTTCAAACAGGGTGCACCAGAAATGCTCCCCCCGTCGGAGATTCCCTTCGCAGGCATCACATCCCATCATGGTGCAGGGCTGTCCGATAAGTTCATCAGCCCGGTAACCGGTCATCTGTTCAAAGGCGCTATTAATCATGAGGATAGATCCGTCCGGCCCGATAAGTATGAGGCCGTCGTTCATGGTGTTCACGATCCGTTTCCACTGACGATTGATTTCATGCTCTTTCATGGCATTCTTTGAAGCCCCCATATCAATGTGATCGCAAGTTAAGTGTTTAAATGTTGAAATATGCTTAAACAACTATTTAAACAATTTTAACACTCCCGTATCCGCCCGGTCAACCAAATTTTAAATAATATAACAATTACAGCCCGTTAAATAGTTCTTCCGGGCGGCACACGGTTTGCATTTCAAGCAGTGGGCTTCTGAACCATCCCCAAGGGAAAAATATGGCTGACATTTCCAAACTTAATCTCATCGGAATCGTTTCTCCGTTTTGCTTGCTGGAATTTAAGCACGCCTTGGCTCGGGTTGGACACGGGCAGATGCTGGAGGTCCTCATCCAGGATCCGGATGTGGCAGACGATCTGGTCCGCCTGGTGGATCGGTCAGACGACCGTCTCGTAGAACGGAAGAGAATCGATCACAAGTTTCAAATTCTGGTTCAGCGGGTCAGCAAAAAAGATATATCGGTCAAGGAGGAAGCATGAATCTCAATCGACGCAATTTTTTCAAGGTCATGGGGGCTACCGGTGCCGCCTTGGCCGCCCGACCTCCGGACGCAAATGCGCGCTCCGAGAAGGCACCGCCTGATGCATATGGTTGCCTGGTAGATCTGACCCGATGTGTGGGGTGTCGGAAATGCGAGGATGCCTGCAACAGGGTAAACGATCTGCCAGCGCCAAGCAGATCGTTTGAAGACCCCACCGTGCTCAACAAGCTCAGGCGCCCGGACGAGAAAGCCTACACCGTAATTAACCGGTATTTCCCGGGAACGCTCGACGCCCAAAACCAGCTCGTCCCGACCTTTGTCAAAATCCAATGCATGCACTGCCAGGATCCGGCCTGTGCCTCGGCCTGCATCGTGGGAGCCCTGACAAAGAAAGCCAATGGATCCGTCTACTATGATGTATCTAAATGTATCGGCTGTCGGTACTGTATGGTTGCCTGCCCCTTTGAGATCCCGGCTTACGAATATCATGATCCGATCACGCCGAAGGTAATGAAGTGCACCTTCTGTTTCGAGCGGATCTCAAAGGAAGGGGGATTGCCCGGATGCGCTGAAATCTGTCCGGTGGAGGCCATCACCTACGGGAAGCGAAGCACCCTTCTGAAGCTTGCCAAACAGCGAATAAAGAAGAACCCGGCAAAATATATTGACCGCATCTACGGCGAGCATGAGGTGGGCGGAACATCCTGGATGTACATTTCCGGAGTTCCCTTCGAAAAACTTGGGTTTATACAGCTGCCGGATGAGCCCACACCGAAACTGGCCGAAACGATTCAACATACCCTGTTCAGTTACCTATGGTCGCCGATCGTACTCTTCGGTCTTTTGGGTGGGATCATGTGGACTTCGAACAAGAATGGGAACGTCAACGGTACAGAAAAAGGAGAAGACCGATGATGCATCACCCCTACCCCTTGAAAATGAAATTTTGGACGCCGGGGGTATTGGTCCTCCTGGCCTTTATGGCCGCCGGGGCCGTGGCCGTCATTGCCCGGTATACCGGCGGAATCGGCTACGTGTCGAACCTGTCCACCGCTCGGCCATGGGGCCTGTGGATCGGAATCGACGTGGCCTCCGGTGTGGCCCTGACTGCCGGAGGATTTACGACCGCATTTGTTGCCCATATTGCCGGCCGACATCTCTTTGAACCGGTGGTCCGCCCAGCCCTGCTGACCGCCATGCTCGGGTACACGTTCGTTGTGCTCGGTCTGCTGGTGGACATCGGGCGGTCCTGGGCAATCTGGAAACCGATGGTTTACTGGAATTTCAACTCGGTCTTATTCGAAGTGGCCATGTGCGTCATGCTCTACCTCAATGTGCTCTACATCGAATTTATTCCGATCGTGGTGGAGCAATTCAAGGGACGGGTCAACCTGCCCGGTCCTTAACCGACTCACCGAGTTCGTGCTGGGTCTGGCCGACAGGATACTGGGAAAAGTCATGTGGTTCTTTATCATTGCCGGGGTAGTTCTTTCCTGTATGCACCAGTCAAGCCTGGGTTCTTTGATGTTGGTGGCACCCACCAAACTGCACCCGCTCTGGTACACCCCGATTCTGCCACTTCTTTTTCTGACCTCCGCCATCGCTGTGGGCTATCCCATGGTGGTCTTCGAAACCACTCTGGTCACGGCGTCTATGAAATTGGGCGACGAGATGCAGGTGTTGACTCCGCTCACCCGCTTCACGATCTACCTGCTGGGCCTCTACATGGCCCTGAAAATCGGCGATATGATGGTCCGTGGAACCTATGTCTATCTTCTTGACGGAAACGCACGGACCAACGCCTTTATCGTTGAAATGATGTTAGGGGTGATTGTTCCATGGCTGATGCTGCTCTCAGGTAAAGTACGTCGCTCCCGGAGGGCCATGTTTACCGCCTGTGGGATGATTGTCGGAGGCGTGCTGCTCAACCGGGTTAACGTATTTGTTATCGGCTACCAGCCGCCCGTATCCGAGGCCAGCTACTTCCCGGCCATCGGTGAAATTCTGATTACAGCGGGGCTGATCGCCAGCCTGATGTTTATCTATCGGATTTTAGTAACCCATCTGCCGGTATTGAGCGCACCGGCTCGGGAGGTGTCTTCATGAGATTACGAATTCTATCCAGATGTCCTCTGCTTTTACTAATCGGAATCCTGCTCATGATTTCGGTCTCCCCCGCGGTCAGAGCGGCCCAGACGTCAAACGAGAAGGCTCCGAAACCGGAGCAGACACAATGGATTGCACCCGATCAGTTGGCAGCTCAGGAACGGGCCAAGGAAATGGTTCCCTTTGTCGACACCGTGGTGGATGAATGCCTGCTCTGCCGGCAGCAGAAACTACGGGACATGGGGCTGGGAGTAAAAAACATCTCCAACAGCTATTTTCTGCTTGAAAGCCCGATACTCCGAAAACGGGAAAACCACTATGGGCCCGTTCGCTTCATGCACACCCGACACGCCGCGGCAATCCAGGACTGCGCGGTTTGCCATCACTTTCGACCGACGGATGAAACGGCCAAGGAAACGGTCCGCTGCAGCGCCTGCCATCAGGATTCGTTTCGAACCGATCATCCGGACCGCCTTGGGCTGAAAGCGGCCTATCACCAGCAGTGCATTGAGTGTCATAAAGAGGCAGGCAAAGGCCCGGTGGACTGTACGGGATGCCACGTGAAGAACGTGCCGGATCACAAGGAACTGGTCAAACTAGGGGCCGATCCGCAGCCCTGGGACGTGACAGAAGAATGTCTCCGGTGTCACCAAAACGTTGGGGAAGACATGCTGGGCACTGCCCACTGGTTCTGGAAGGGACACTCCCCATATACCCTGGAGCACAGAAAGGAGGTTATGCACGGCAAGGCGACAACTGCTATCAACAACTTCTGAGTGAGTCCCATCAGCAACGAGGCTCGTTGCACAAGTTGCCATGCCGGGTACGGTTGGAAAGACGGCTCCTTTGATTTCACCGACAAAACTAAAATCGACTGCCTGGTTTGCCACGACACCACCGGCACTTACAAAAAGATCCCCACCGGGGCCGGTATGCCGGATCCCAAGGTGGATCTGGTCAAGGTGGCTCATAGTGTGGGTCACACATCCCGCAAGTCCTGTGGCTCCTGTCATTTCAATGGAGGAGGCGGTGAAGCGGTCAAACACGCCGATCTATCCCGACAGCTCCTATATCCGAACCGTGCTTGCGACATTCACATGGGTGGATATGACTTCCAGTGCTCCGAATGCCATAAGACCCGTAACCACAAAATCGCCGGAAGAAGCTCGTCGGTACCGGTGGTGGAGGGCGCACTGGATTGCCAGGACTGCCACGGCAATCGGCCCCACTATGGAAACAGCATCCTGGACCATCACCTCAACAAACATACTGAAAATATAGATTGCAATACGTGCCACTCACCGGTGTATGCCAAGTGTAAGCCCACCAAGGTCTGGTGGGACTGGTCCAAGGCCGGAGATAAAAAAAGAAAGGCAAAAAAAGACAAATACGGTATGCCCGATTACCACTGGAAGAAGGGAGAGTTCCTGTGGAAAGAATCGGCCAAGCCAGTTTACCAGTGGTACGGCGGTTTTACCAAACGGATCCTTCTGGGCGACAAGTTGGATCTGGAGGCTCCGATAACGAACTTGACCGAACCGGTGGGCTCCATCAAAGATCCCAACTCGTTGATTACGCCCTTTAAAATCATGAAAGGGGTGCAGGCTGCAGACGCCAAACACGACTACCTGCTGGTTCCGCATCTGTTTCCCAGGAACAAGCAAGACAAAACCGCATACTGGAAACACAGGGACTGGCAAAAAGCGTTTGTCGACGGCATGAAGGCTGCTGACATGCCCTACAGCGGAGAATATAAATGGATTGAAACATGGATGTACTGGCGCCTCGATCACGAAGTGATGCCGGCCAAGATGGCTCTTTCATGCGTCCAATGCCACGACAGTCTCAAAGGTGAGCGGACCTGTAACCGTTGCCACCAGGACAGTCGGGATGTGGATTTCAAGACGCTGGCCCAGAAGGGCACCGACTTTTCATGGATGGTCACTCAGGGTCGCGATGTCAGCCACCTGATCGGCACAACCGATTACATCGACTTCAAGGCATTGGGCTACAAGGGCGATCCCATTGTGTTCGGCGGAAGATTCAAGAAGCTGCCCATGGGATATAAAGCGGAGAAGTAATTTACACAGCGATCTAAACTAAGGTTTTTTTCGCCATAGGGCCGTCACACACACCCCCTAAGCACCCACGCCGCCTGTTCCCAAATGTTCGGGATCCGGCGGCGGGGCTTTTTACAGCCAAGCCCCTCCTTCGGCTACAATATCGGTTACACCACCAAAGCCCGGACATGACATGAATACGCTTTTCTAGAATGCTCCAGTTGGAAATTTTTCACCACGAAGTTCACGAAGATCACGAAGAAAAAGATTTCATGCAATTTTCGGGATAGTTGAAAACAGTATCAATATCCGATATCTGTACCACCATGGATACCCCTCGCATCGTTACACGCCACTTTGCCAGAGATCTTCTGCTGATTTTCCTTGTCATTTCGGCTGTGGTGATCGCCGCAGTTTCCTATTTATCCACAAAGGCACGGCACGACATTTCCCAGAAATACATCGATGGTGCGGCAAAACGCGCGGTCGACGCGTTTCAGGCGCTGGCGGAGACCAAGGGCCGTGACCTGAAACTGCTTCGCGACTGGGGGTTAACGTTCAACCTCTCGCTTTCGGATACCGACGGGTTAGAAGGGTTACTGTTCCCGATTCTAAAGCGCGACCGCATCATTTTCGGTATTTCGGTCGCTGATACCGATGGCGAGAGCTTTTACGTAACCGATGTCGGCGATGGATGGCGAACGAGCCGTACCGGCAAGACTGATGCCGGGCGGGGAACCGTTCGGCGTTTCTGGGATGCTGACCGAAACCTGACTTCCGAGGAAAAAAAATCATCAGTTTACGACCCACGCCAAAGGCCCTGGTTTTTTCCGGCGCTTTCAACCAGCGGCGTTTTCTGGACGCCGCCCTACAAAGTTTATGACCGTAAGGATGTGGGGATAACGGCTTCCATCGCCGTTAAGAAGGCCTCGGAAGAAAAGTCCCTCGTCATTGCCCTTGATATCCTACTGGATGATCTGTTTCGGGAAATTCAGCGCATGGGCCCGAGCAAAAACAGTCGTGTCTTCATCTTCAGACGTGATGCCCAGCTTTATATTCATGAAGCCAACAATCACGCTTCCGGTTTTCAGGCTATAGCAGAGGTGAACGATCCATTGATCCAAAAATTGGTCACGTCATGGACTGGCGATCAGCAGTCCTCCGAGGACGCATTCTCCATTCGGCATGAAGATCAGTCATGGTGGTCCGGATTTCGGCCATTGGAACGTGCGAACCGGAACATTTGGATCGGGGTGATGGTTCCGGAATCGGACATCATCGGGGGTATTAATCAGCGGCGTGCCGGGATTTGGTCGGTGGGGGGCATCATCATCGCGTTTGCCGGTGGACTCGTTCTCTGGATGATCCGCCGGTATGGCCGTTCATTCGATCCCACCACGCATTTCGACGGCAGCAGGCCCGAGGAAAGCATCAACAACCTGATTGCCATGGGGGAGGGTCGTACCGTGGAGTTTAAGGCGACCATGCGCATGAATCTTCACACTCAGAAACCCGGCAAGGAAATCGAAAAAGCATGGCTCAAATCCGTTGCCGCATTCATGAATACGAATGGCGGCACAATTTTACTCGGGGTTACGGATGATGGAGAAATTGCCGGGCTTGAACAAGATAATTTTGATAACGAAGACAAATGCAAGTTGCATTTCAAAAATCTGATCAATCAGCATATTGGTGCTGAACTCACAAAACACCTCCGTTTTACAATTGTCCGGTTGGATGGCAAGCAAGTCGGGGTGGTATCATGCAGACGATGCACCGATCCTGTTTTTCTGAAGATCGGAAAAACCGAAGCCTTTTACATCCGCAACGGACCCTCCAGTGACGAACTCTCCGTCAGCAAAGTTGTGGCTTATATCAAAAAAAGGACTTAGCCTGCCCGGTTTAGCAGTTCTTCAGCTTCAGGGAGCCAGAACTTCATATTTAAAGACCGATAAATGCCGATGGCATGTTCGAATTCTTTGCGAGCACCCTCATTCTTTGCCCGTAGATATAATTTCCCGAGTTCTAAATGGCAATGCGCCATCAAAGGTTTCATTTTAAGCTCTTCTGCCAATTTCATCGCTTCCCAAAACGCATGTTCAGCCGTCTCGACCCGATTCCGGCTTTGTTCCGATTGAATCTTGGCATTTGTAAATAGCGCCCAAGCGCCAAAACAGTGCTCACCGTTTTGCTCGAGAAGTCTTACTGCTTTATCACAGGCTTCAGCAGCATCACGGATTTTCCCAAGACGCCGATACGCCTCTGAAAGCACTGTAATGACGTAAATCGGAGGAATAAACGACGAGTCAAGATAATGCCGATCAACGGCTTCAATTAAAATCGGCACCGCCGCTTCCGGTCGCCCTGAAAGCAAATAGGCATCCCCAAGACTCCCCGCCGCAAATGAAAAACAGCTTTGAAGATCTGCATCGCGGCTCATGGTAAACGCTTCCGACAATAAACGTAGGGCTTCATCGAGATCCCCTTTTCGAAGAAAAGCAAGTCCCGCCGCTGCCTTTACGAAGCCGGTGCTAAGAAGATTCTTCACTTTTCCGGATAGCTCTATCCCTTGGCGGGCCCACATCTCTGCCTCTTCGAAATCGCCAAGTTCGGCAAATCCCCAGGCCAAATAAGCACGTATGGTTATGGCCGGCACAGTTGTAAAACCGTGCCGCTTAAGTGCTTCCGATCCGGATAATTGTCCGGCGGCCTCCCGAAGTATGGCTGTTTGCCGTTCGATTTGCCCGGTATATAAAAGAGGAATCCCCAGATGCAACTTCGCTGTTACTTCCACCGAAAAATTATGGAGGGATTTTGCCAGGAGCAAGCTCTCTTCGCCGAGGCTAATCGCTTCCTGGTGTCGACCGCGAATCCAATGGTGGCCTGACAGATAAACATACGAGTTGGCAAGGCGGTGCTTGTCTTTGATTTTCTTTGCCAGGGATTCGGCCACCCGTATGTGGTCGGCCCAGTCTTCATGGCGGCCTAATGGAAAAAGGGCTGAGCGCATGTTGAAGCGCAGGTCGATCTCCTGCTCCATGCGGGAGCGTGAACCGGGAAGCTTCTGAAGAGCATCGAGTGCCACCTCCAGAAATTGCAGGGCTTCAAAGTAGGCAGACAGAGCCTGGGCCTTCAGGCCGGCTTCACGGTTGTACCTGAAGGCCCGGTCCCAATCCTCACCTCTCCAAAAGTGATACGCCAGCATCTCATAATATTCTTCAAGCCTCTCCGTGTAGAGTTTTTCGATTGCCCGGCCCACGATGGCATGAAGCTCTTTCCGCTTCTGTTTAAGTAATGTTTCGTAGGTCACTTCCTGGGTGATCACGTGTTTGAACATATACTCGGCTTCTGGGACGACCTGGGTCTGCTGAATCAATTCCAGTATTTTTAAATTTTCAAGTGCGCTAGCCAATCGATCCCGCGAGGTGGTAATCTGTTCAAGAATTCTCCGAGCGAATTCTCGGCCAATGACAGATGCCAGACGCAGTGATTCCTGGGAATGGCGATCCAGGCGGTCCAGGCGAGATCGAATGACCGCTTCGACGGTATTCGGCAGGGATAGTTTTTTCAGGGAAGGGGTTAATACGGCTTTGCTTTTTTCATTTTTAATCGCTCCCTCTTCCATCAGAGTGCGGCTTATTTCTTCCACAAAGAAAGGATTCCCGCCGGTTTGATCATGAATCAAACCAACCATCTCCTCAGGTAGTTCGCTAACTTGCCAGACGGATTTAACGATGTCTTCACAATTCTGACGGTCCATAGCATTGAGGATCAACGGCGTATGGTGGCTCCAGTTCCCCCAATTGGCCGTGTAATCTGGCCGGTAAATCACAAGCAGCATCATTGGATGTGAGGCAATGAGGCTGACCATATGTTTTATCAATCCATCTGAGGCATCGTCAGCCCAGTGCCAATCTTCGAACATCAAGACCATCGGCTTTTTATTTGAGTTGAAGATAAAACTTGCGGTTAACGCTTCCTGGATGGCGAGCGTCAATTCCCGACCATGAAGGTTTTCTGGAAGGGGGTACGCCTCACTGGGAATCGATAGCAGATGAAGGTACACCGGCAGGAATTTCTCGAGGGATGGATCAATGGCTAAAATGTTGGCGATGGTTTTTTCGTGCAGTTGAGCCGGTGTATCCGTTTCGCTTAGATTCAGACCGCGGCGAAAAGCATTGATATGAGGATAATATGGGGTACTGGTACCGTACGATTGGCATCGGCCCTGAAGCACCGTAACCTGGGATCGGTTCAGAGAGTGTCTAAACTCATAGACCAGACGGCTTTTACCAAGCCCGGCTTCACCCACCACCGTAACCAACTGTCCTTCTCCCGAGAGCGTTTTTTCAAGGCAGGAATACAATGACGCCAGTTCGCCGGCCCGACCCGTAAAATCTGTCAAACCGTGGGCGCGAGCCGCCTCAAAGCGTGTTCGCACGGCGGATTCCTTTGATACACGATAGCAGGCAGTCGGTCTGGCTTTCCCTTTGAGTGTCGCGACCTCCCGTGGTTCGGTTTCAAAATACGGTGCGATCAGATCATGGGTCTCAGGGCCAACGAGGATATCATCGGTATCGGCAAGAGCGGCCAGACGGGCCCCGGTGTTGACCGCATCTCCTGTTATTCCATAAGTCCCGTTCCGTGTGTCGCGCATGTGTGAGACAACCAGTCCGGTGTTGATTCCCGTGTGCATCCGAAGCTCCGTGCCGATGCGGTCTTCGACCTCCGAGCTTAATCGGCGGACCAAGCTATGAATATCGATCGCCGCACGAACCGCACGAACCGGGTCATCCTCATGGGCGGTAGGAATTCCAAAAAGAGCCAGAACTTCATCTCCCACGAACTGGTTAACGATCCCTCCGTGTCGTTCCACGATGTTAATCGCCTCCGTTTTGATGCGGTGCATAATCGCCTCGACTTCCTCCGGATCGAGTGTTTCATTCATGGAGGTGTATCCGGACAAATCAGAAAATAGAATGGTGGAATGGCGACGTTCACCTTCTGTGTGATTGAGAGGGGCCTCTTCTGATTGCGTTGGTGGAACTTCCCTATCCCGAGAAAACCGGTGCCCGCATTCATTGCAAAATTTGCTGCCGGCAGGATTAATATTGCCGCAGTTGGAACAGACGGATTCTAGTTTGAATCCGCACTCGCTACAGAATTTGGCACCAGCTGTATTTTTGAACTGACAACTCGGGCATTTCATCTAGTTTGACCCTGTGATCAGTAGCGTCCGGTTTAATTCAGAATAAATTCAGCTGCCTATGTCCGGTAGCAATTTGGTTTTTGTAATCGATCTCTGTGAACACCTGTAAAATGGGGTTTTTCTCAAAAAGAGTTAAACTCAAAAT
>Ga0209780_1000243_pt1 | contig 27310 bp, 20 predicted proteins | sample WorMetexBAHAMAS2_FD_187384 | JGI IMG/M metagenome (GOLD analysis project Ga0209780, IMG submission 187384) | Marine gutless worms symbiont microbial communities from Max Planck institute for Marine Microbiology, Germany - Inanidrilus exumae... | ecosystem: Host-associated > Annelida > Digestive...
CTGGAGCTTGAATTTTTGACCACAACTCCATCGCCGCTTGCATAATTTTTCATAGAACGGCCGGACGAATCAGAATCCGAACGGCAAAAAAACCGAAAATAGCAGAATTGGGCTGCAGGACACCCTGTTATGGCAATCTCTATAGATACGTTATCAAGATACGTTCGAATAGAATTCTTTGATCTTTCGGACAACAAACTCCTGCTGTTCTTCGGTCAGTTCGGGATAGATCGGCAAGGCCAGAGAAAATTCCGCAGCAGTTTCGGACACCGGAAAATCCCCCTTCTGATAACCCAGATCGGCGAAACATTCCTGAAGGTGTAGCGGCACCGGATAGTAGACCTCGGTGGCGATACCGCCATCTGCCAGGAATTTCCTCAGTTCGTCGCGATCGGATATCACTCGAATCACAAACTGATTGTATATGTGCCGGTCTTCCCGTTCCACCGGCAACGTGACCTGTCTCTCGAGACCGGCATCCACAAAAAGTTTCCGATAGGTCTCGGCATTGCGTTGTCGTCCGGAGGTCCAGCCGTCGAGATATTTTAGCTTAATCGATACGACGGCGGCCTGGAAGGCATCGAGCCGAAAATTTCCGCCGACAAAGCGATGATAATATTTGGGCTGGCTCCCGTGGACGCGTAGAATTTTCAACTGTTCGTAGAGGGAATCCGAGTTGGTTGTCACAACACCGCCGTCACCAAAGGCTCCCAGATTCTTTGACGGAAAAAAAGAAAAGCACCCCGTATCACCCAATGACCCGGCACGGGCGCCTTTGTACTCGGACCCGATGGCCTGGGCCGCATCCTCGATGACAATCCAGTTCTCCTCCCGGGCGATGCCCAGAAGCGGATCCATGTCGGCGCACTGTCCATAGAGGTGCACCGGGATCATCGCCTTCACGGCGGATCGCTCTTTGGAGCTCAAACGCGAAAGGACCTGCTTCACGCTTTCCGGATCGAGATTATAGGTGTCCGGATTGATGTCTGCAAACACCGGTCGGGCCCCGACACGAGAAATGGCACCGGCCGTGGCAAAGAAGGTATAAGGAGATGTCAGGACCCGATCCCCCATTCCGATTTGGGCCGCCATCAGGGAAATCAGCAACGCATCGGTACCGGACGAGACCCCGACGGCATGACTGCAGCGGCAATAGCGGGCAATATCTTCTTCCAGGGACTCCACCTTGGGACCGAGAATAAAATACTGGGATTCGTAAATGTCTTCTGTCGCCTCAAGAATCTCATCCTTAACCTGCTGATACTGAGGTTTTAAATCGAGCAACGGGACTTTCATTCCGTTCTACTTCCTTTCGTAAAAGATTCAATTGGTTATATGGTGAGATAGCCCTTTTATTCAGCAACCAGGGCTTTCCGGGCGACCACCAAGATTAAAAATCGCATTGGATTTGAATCAATTCGAGGCTATCGCCGTGGCCGTTAGCCAATTCGACGGTCTCGTTTTCCGGAACGATGGCATTCTCTCCGGAATTCAAGATCCGGCTGCCGTCCTCTTTGCAGAATTCCGCCTCACCCTTGAGTATAATCAGATGGGTGATAGTGCCCTGGCCGGAGGCGCAGTCCAATCGGGCGCCGGGATATACGATAACCCGCTCCGCACGGTATCCGGTGTTGTGTTCCAGCAGGGTTCTATTCCCCCAGGGATAATGCGCCGTTCGATGGCGCTGAGTTTCTTCTCTTCCCTTCTCCTTTAAACGGGTAACAATTGCCTTGACGTCTCTGCTGTTGGGCATGTCGGAGACAAACACGGAATCCGGGGTCTCCACCACGACCATGTTCCGGATATGGCTGGTGGCAATCAGCCGTTCATACCCCATGATAAAGCAGTCGAGGGTATGCTGGGTGACGACATCACCGGAGATGACATTCCCGTCGCTGTCTTTTGGCAGGAAGTCGTAAAGCGATTTCCACGATCCGATATCACTCCAGCCGAAATCGGAAGGTAAGACCGCCCCCTTTTGCGTCTTTTCCATGACCGCGTAGTCGACGGAGATGTTGGGCAAGCCGGCATAAGCCTCCTCGGAAATCCCCTGGCCGCTGATAGCAAGAGCATCCATAGCGCCGAACAATTCGGGGCAAAGATGCTGAAATTCATCTTCCATCACCCGGCCGCTGAATGCAAACATGCCGCTGTTCCAGAAGAAATTGCCGGCCTCCAGGTACTCCTGGGCGGTCTTCAGATCCGGTTTTTCAACGAACCGACGGATATGCAGGCCCCCTTCGGCGATGGGCTCTGCCCCCTCGATATAGCCATATCCCGTTTCCGGATAATGGGGTGTGATTCCGAAGGTAACAATGTACCCGGCTTCGGCCAGACGGATGGCATCCCGGAGGCAGTCCTGGAATCGTTCGACATCCCGAATGACGTGATCGGCCGGAAAAACAAAAATCACGGCGTCCGGATCCATTTGCCGGATATGCTTGATTGCCAGCAGAATTGCCGGAGCGGTATTTCGGCCACATGGTTCGCAGAGAACTTTTCCCTCAGCCGTCACCCCGATGTCTTCCATGTGCCTGGAGATCTCATGAAAATGTTCCTGGCCGCAAACCACACGGATCTGCTCCTTGGGGATGACAGGGGGTAACCGCCGGATGGTGTTTTGAACCAGTGAGTCTTTCCCAAAAAAACTGACCAATTGCTTGGGAAAGAGTTCCCTGGAAACCGGCCAGAGCCGGGTGCCGGAGCCCCCGGCAAGCAATACCGCATATACATTCGGCTCGGTCATCCTGACTACCTTCTGTTTTGGAATTTGGAATTTGAGTTTTGGTATTTGGACTTGTTATTCTTGCCCGAACAATTCGTCTCCACTGCCGGATACCCCACCAATCCATTGACGTCGCGTCGGAGCGCGGGACCCGGCTGGATTCGCAGTTCCTCGGGCAGTTCGATGATCGTCTGTGCATTTTCAGGGAGAATCAGATTGATATACCCCCGACTCGACCCGGGATGACGACGCAGGATATCATTCAAGTCCGCCAGGATGTCGCGGGTGGTTCGGTTCAGGTCCAGGTTGAAATGCACGCGGGCCGTCCAGAGCTCTTCTGCACGTTCCATGGAAATTATCGTATCGGCAATGAGTTTGACCGAGTTTTCATCCTTTTGAACCCGGCCGTCAATCAATATAAACGAATCGTCCTGCAGGAGTTCGGCCGACACCGCATAGACCGATGAAAATACAACGACCTCAATGGATCCGTTGAGGTCTTCAACGGTCACAAATGCCATCAGGTCGCCCCTTTTGGTCTGGATGGTCTTCGAGTTGGTGACGATACCCCCCAGACGCACGGTTTCACCGTCACCGGCATCCAGTACCGACAGCGTATCCGTATTGGTGAATTTTTCCAGGGTGCTTGCAAACCGGGTCAGCGGATGTCCCGTGACCCAGAACCCGAGCGCTTCTTTTTCAAAGGCGAGTAACTGTTTCTCTCGCCATTCGTCGATGTCCGGTAAAGATGGATGCCCTACATCCTGCTCCTGTCCGCCGCCGCTGCTGAAGAGCCCCATCTGGGGGTCGGATCGCTCCCGCTGGAGCAGTTGCCCGTACTCCAGGACATCCTCCAGCGCAGCCGTCATTTGCGACCGGCGATCCCCGGTGATATCGAACGCGCCACATTTCACCAGGCTTTCGATCACCCGTTTATTGACCTTCCGCAGGTCGACCCGTTCGCAAAAATCATACAGGGACGTAAAGGGGCCTTCGGCCCGGGCTTCGACAATGGCATCGATCGCACCTTCTCCGACGTTCTTGACGGCCACCAGGCCGAACCGGATCTTGTCCCCGGAAACGGTAAACGTTTTTCCACTCTCGTTAATGTCGGGCGGGAGTACCGGGATCTCATGACTGCGGCATTCGGCGATGAACTTGACGACCCCGTCAATGGAATGCATTTCGCTGGTCAGCAGGGAGGCCATGAACTCAACCGGGAAGTGAGCCTTCAGGTAAGCGGTCTGATAGGCGATCAGTGCATACGCCGCACTGTGGGATTTGTTGAAGCCATAACCGCCGAATTTTTCCATGAGGTTGAAGAGTTGTTCGGCTTTCTCCTTGGCAATTCCGTTTTCGACCGCGCCGGTGACGAACCGTTCCCGGTGCTTCGCCATAATCTCCGGGATCTTTTTACCCATGGCTTTGCGCAGGTCGTCGGCCTCGGCCATGCTGTAGTTGGCGAGGTTGCCGGCAATCTTCATGACCTGTTCCTGGTAAACGATGACGCCATAGGTCTCCTCCAGGACCGAGGCCAGCTCCGGGACGAGATATTCAACGGATTTTCTGCCGTGCTTTCGTTCGACGTAATCGTCGATCATACCGCTTTCCATCGGACCGGGTCGATACAGGGCAACCAGGGCGATGATGTCTTCAAAACAGGCCGGCCGGAGGCGGACCAGCAGATCTTTCATCCCAGAGCTCTCCAGCTGAAAGACACCCGTCGTATCTCCGGATGAGAGCAGCTGGTAGGTCTTTTCGTCCTTAAAATCGAGATTGGACAGATCCGGGGCGGTTCCGCCGCCCTCGTGGATCAGTTCCAGTGTGTTGGCAATCACGGTCAGGTTCCGGAGGCCTAAGAAGTCAAACTTCACCAGTCCGATTTTTTCCACGGCCTTCATGTCGAACTGGGTAACCACCTCCCCTTTCTTACCCCGGTAAAGCGGAAGGTATTTGGTCAACGGCCGATCCCCGATTACCACCCCCGCGGCATGGGTCGACGCATGTCGGGGCAGCCCCTCCAGAACCCGACAAACCCGTATCAGATCGGCGACTTCGGACTTCTCTTCGGCCATTTCCGCCAGGCGGGGTTCCTGCCTCAGCGCATCATCGAGACGGATATTGAGAACATCCGGGACCATCTTGGCAATGGTATCGACTTCGGCCAACGGAATGTCCAGGGCCCGGCCCACATCACGGATCACCGCCCGTGTCTTGAGTTTTCCAAAGGTGATGATCTGTGCGACGTATTCGTTGCCGCCGTATTTATCGGCAACATATTTGAAGACTTTTTCCCGGCCGTTGATACAGAAGTCCACATCGATATCCGGCATGCTCTTACGGGCCGGATTGAGAAAACGTTCGAAGATAAGCCCGTGGGCGATGGGATCCAGATCGGTGATCCCCAGGGAATACGCGACGATACTGCCGGCCGCGGATCCACGGCCGGGTCCCACCGGAATGTTATTCTCTTTGCTGAACCGGATAAAATCGGCCACAATCAAAAAATAACCGCAGAACCCCATGTCCCGGATAACCGACACTTCATAATCCAGCCGCTCCCGATAGACCTGCTCATCGGCATCCGGCTGTCTTTCCCGGACCGTTTCCATGATCCTATCGAAACCGCGGCGGGCCGTCTCCTCGAACAGATCGTCCACGGTCTGCCCCGGCGTGACGTCGAATTTCGGGAAATGATAGGTGTTAAAATCCAGGTCGACCTGGCACCGATTGGCGATGGAAATGGTATTCTCGAGGGCGCCGGGGTAGTCCCTGAAGGCGGCGAACATTTCTTCCCGGGGCTTGAAGTAGAGCTGATCGGTGCGGAACTTGAAACGCTCGGAATCGTGAACCGTTTTGCCGGTCTGGATGCACAACAGAACATCGTGGGCGTGCACATCCTCTTTGTCGAGGTAGTGGCAGTCATTGCTGGCAACCAGCGGTATGGACAACCGTTGGCTCATATCCAGCAGGGACCGGTTGACCAGTTCCTGCACGTCGATGCCGTTGTTCTGGACTTCCAGAAAGAAATTGTCTTCACCAAATATTTTTTGATAACGACGGGCCGCCTCATCGGCATCATCCATCTTCCCGGCTTTGATCATTCGTGGGATTTCACCATGAAGACACGCCGACATGGCGATCAGGCCCTCGCTGTGTTCGGATAGCAGCTCCCGATCGATTCGAGGGCGGTAGTAAAATCCCTCCAGCTGGGCCACCGATGCCATCCGGCACAGATTCCGGTAGCCCGTTTCGTTTTCTGCAAGAAGGATCAGGTGACAGAGACCTTTGCTGTCCAGCGGGGTCTTGTCGGTAAGGCGCCTCGGAGCGATATAGCATTCACAGCCGATAATCGGTTTTATCCCGGCTTTGAGCGCTTTTTCATAAAATTCCACGACACCAAACATGGTGCCGTGGTCCGTGACGGCGACCGTGGGCATACCGTACTGATGCACCCGCTCCAGCAACGAATCGATCCGGATGGCCCCGTCCAGGAGACTGTATTGGGTGTGTACGTGTAAGTGGACGAATGGAGATTGGGTGTCGTTCATAAGAGAAAAATTGGATAAACCCGCAGTGTTAGGTGGAACCCGGTCATTACATGAATTTTGTTCAGATCCTTTTTTATTCAACCTTTAGGCGCTAGGTCGCACAAAAAGCCGCTACTTCTCCGCTTAACAACTCATCACTAAATTGTTTTAGTTTGCGAATTGCTGAAAAAAATTCATGTAATGATCGGGTTAATCGAGACGATAATTCGGCGCCTCCTTGGTAATAATCACATCGTGCACATGGCTCTCTTTCATGCCGGCGTCGCTAATCCTCGCAAATCGCGCTTTTTCCCGGAGCTCTTCTATGGTTCGGCATCCCACATATCCCATACCGGCCTTGAGACCACCGATTAGCTGATAAATATTGCCGGCGAGGGTGCCGCGATAGGGGACCCGTCCGACAATCCCTTCCGGAACCATTTTGTCGTCGGTTTCTTCATGGAGCCCGTATCGGTCTTTGCTACCTTTTTTCATGGCTTCCAGGGAGCCCATTCCCCGGTAAACCTTATAGCTGCGTCCCTGGTAGAAGATCGTCTCTCCGGGGCTTTCTTCGGTACCCGCAAACAGACCGCCGATCATCACCACATGGGCTCCGGCGCCGATGGCCTTGGTAATGTCTCCGGAGAATTTGACGCCCCCGTCGGCAATGATCGGTATACCGGTTTTGTTTGAGATGGACCGGCAATTCATGATGGCCGTAACCTGGGGAACGCCGATACCGGCTATGATCCGCGTGGTGCAAATGGACCCTGGTCCGATTCCGATCTTGACGGCATCTACGCCGGCCTCAATCAGATCCTCGGCCCCTTTGCCGGTACCCACATTTCCGGCAATCAGCTCGATATCGCTGAATGTGCTCTTGAGCTCTTTCACCGAACGGATCACGTTCTCCGAGTGACCGTGGGACGTGTCAATTACAATTACGTCGGCCCCCGCCTTCAACAATGCGTCGGCACGTTCCGACATATCCGGGCCGACTCCAACGGCCCCGCCGACGCGCAACCGGCCCATCTGGTCCTTACAGGCATGAGGATATTTTTTTATCTTTTCAATGTCTTTAATGGTAATCAGGCCGGACAGTCTTCCCTGCTTATCGACCACCAGCAGCTTTTCGATGCGGTGCTTTTGAAGCAGCTGTTTGGAATCTTCCAGGTTGATCCCTTCGGAGACAGTCACCAGATTGTCCTTGGTCATTACGTCGGATACCGGCCGCACCAGGTCGGTCTCGAATCGGAGATCCCGATTCGTGACGATTCCAACCAGTTGGTCACCTTTAACCACCGGAACGCCCGATATACGGTATCGCTCCATCAGGCTCAAGACATCCCGAACCGGAGCATCCGGCTCGATGGTGACCGGGTCCACAATCATCCCGCTTTCCGATTTTTTAACCTTGTCCACCTCCCGCACCTGGCTCTTGATGCTCATGTTGCGGTGTATGAACCCCAAACCGCCTTCCCGTGCCAGACTGATGGCGGTCCGGGCTTCGGTGACGGTGTCCATTGCGGCACTGATGATCGGTATGTTCAGCCGAATTCGTTGGGTCAGCTGGGTGCTGGTATCCACGTCCTTGGGTAAAACATCCGAATAGTTAGGAATCAGGAGCACATCGTCGAAGGAAAACGCCTCCTCCGGTGGAAATTTCATCATGGTACCTCCAGTTGGCAAAAGATCTTCAGAGTGGCCGTCAAGATTTCATGGGATGTCAATGTTAAACCGGGCATCCCCGCAAAGGGAGATGTCCATGGGCAAGGCGCTTCAAGGCGACGCTGTAGTTCTCCTACCGCGAGCCTTGAATAACGCAGGCCATGGGGATCTCCATTTGGCCCAGAGGGTGAAATCTTATCAGATCCTTAAATGGGCTTAGGTGAATGCCTTGATCGGGCCGATATTGCATAACTAATCGATAATGTCTCGAATTAGTCCTTTCTGATCAATCCCTGATAAGATTTCATGGGAGGTCTGGTTTAGAGGCTTTGGTTACCAAATACCCCCGTCTTTCGCAATCCTTTATTTTGTGGTCATGCATATCCTGAACCACAAGGCCGGGTCTCGAGTACGTACCTTGACAAGCGCCGTCACCGAGGGTAATTAACTCGCTCTGACCTACCATCTGCGCGTGTTCATGAACTCTTAAAGGAGCGAGGCGAAAACGAACCGATGCTCATCGAAATCAATCCACATAATCCCCAGCAACGACTTATCGATAAGGCCGTAGAAACGCTGCTCCGGGGAGGTGTTATCGCTTATCCGACCGACACCTTTTACGGTATCGGATGCGATATCATGAACAAAAAAGCGATTCAACGCATCTACCAATTAAAGCAGCGGCCCAAGAGCAAACCGTTCAGCTTTATCTGTTCCGATCTGAAAAACATCAGCGATTACGCCAAAGTGTCCAACTATGCATACAAGACCATGCGGCGCCTCCTGCCGGGTCCCTATACGTTTATACTGGAAGGCTCCAAGCTTGTTCCGAAAATCATGCTCACAAAACGTAAGACTGCAGGCATCCGTGTCCCGGACAATCGGATCTGTATCGACCTGGTCCATCAGCTCGGCCATCCGATCTTAACGACGACGGCAAAGTTACCGGGTGATGAAATCTACCATGATGCATCGTTGATCCACGACCACTTCAATTCCAGGATCGAACTGGTCATCGATGGGGGTCCGGTTCCGGGCGAGCCATCCAGTGTTATATCCCTGATTCGGGATGAGCCGGAAATTTTCAGACGGGGTCAGGGGGATGTGAGTATATTCGAGTAAAAATAAAATCGTTGCCGATTTTATGAAATGCGACTGAGTTGCATATCAAACGGGGAATCGATTTTACAGAAATCGGATTACGGCGAATGGACATAACCCCCGACAATCCGGGGATTCAGAAGCTCCTGCAACCACGAATCGATGGGCGTTTCGACCAGAAAGTCCATGAGGGAAAATTTTTTCGGCCGGGCATAAACAGTTGAAATTTCCCCTTTTATGCCTCCTTCTCGTCCGGCCCATTCTACGGCGTCATCCAGGTTTCCGAGGCGGTCAATGAGTCCCAGCGCTTTGGCCTGTTCTCCTGTGAAAATACGGCCGTCGGCCAGTTCTGCCACCCGCTCGAATTCCATGTGGCGACCTTCGGCCACCGCCCGGACAAACTGCTGATGGGTCTGATCGACGAAGCCCTGAAGCAGCTGACGTTCCTCGTCCGTCATTTCCCGTGTGGGGGATCCGATATCTTTATAATCACCGCTTTTGATCACCACAGGCAGCAGACCAATCTTCTCGATGATCTGTTGGATATTGGTGAATCCGATAATTACCCCGATACTGCCGGTGATGGTGCCGGGGCTTGCCATTATCCCGTTACTGGCGGCGGCCACATAATAACCGTCGGAGGCCGCGATGGATCCCATGGAAGTGATGATCGGCTTTTCCGGTATGGTTTTTTCAATTTCCCTGTAAATTTCCTGGGAAGGGCCGACAATACCGCCGGGAGAATCGACCCGCAGCACAATCGCCTTGATGGACTCGTCCTTCCGGAATCGTTTAAGATCAGCCAGAATGTCTCGAGAATCCGAGATGGCGCCCTCGATTTCAACAATGCCGACTTTTTCGCCGAAGTCGAGGTCCGACATACCTCTGCCGATTAACATGAGCAGAGACATTACCACCGAGGTCGAGGCGATGATGAGGGTCATCATCAGCAGGAAAAACAGATATGGGTGCCGGCGGGAAAACATATGGTTCACCATTCAGAAGAAAGGGCGGAAGGAATCGTCCCCCCGCCCTTGCCATCAGTAACTCCAAAAGAGCCTTATGTTTTTTAATTTTTCTAAATTCTCAAAGAGAATTTAGTCTTCGTTGAACTTCTCCTGCAGATTCTCCCGGAGGATTTCACCGAAGGTGGACGTCGCCGGCCCCATGTTGTTGATGTAATCAGTCAAGAGCGACTGTTCATCTTCCATTTCAAGCCGTTTAATGGAGAGTCCGATCCGACGCTCGTCACTGTTGATGTTCATCACCTTTGCCGTGATGATATCTCCAATGTTCAACAGGCCGACGGGTGTTTTGATCTTTTCCTTGCTGATCTCGGACACGTGGATCAGGCCTTCGATGCCCTCTTCCAGTTCGACGAAAACACCGAAATCGGTCACATTCGTGATGGTGCCGGTGATTTTCTTTCCGACCTCGTAACGCTCGCTGACCGTTTCCCACGGGTCCGCCTGGAGCTGTTTGACCCCGAGGGAGAAGCGTTCGCTCTCCTTGTCGATATCCAGTACGATGGCTTGTACCAGGTCACCCTTCTTGTAAAGTTCCGAGGGGTGTTTGATCCGTTTGGTCCAGGAAATATCGGATATGTGTACCAGCCCGTCGATGCCTTCATCGATGCCGATAAAGAGTCCGAAATCGGTAATATTCTTTATCTTTCCCTCGATGGTCGTGCCCACCGGATATTTTTCACTGATCACATCCCACGGATTGGCCGCAACCTGTTTCATACCCAGGGAAATTCGACGGTTGTCGGGTTTGATATCGAGCACCACCGCTTCGACCGTCTCACCGACGGATACCAGCTTGGAGGGATGCCTGATTTTTCGGGTCCAGGACATTTCGGAGACATGGATCAAGCCCTCAATTCCCTCCTCCAGTTCCACAAACGCGCCATAATCGGTCAGGCTCACCACCCGTCCTGAAATCCGGGAACCGACCGGGTACTTTTCGGCGGCCGTCGACCACGGATCCGGAGTAAGCTGTTTCATGCCTAAAGATACCCGTTCACGTTCCAGATCCAGGTTGAGTATCTTAACCGTGATTTCGTCTCCGATGGAAAACAGCTCGGAGGGGTGTTTGACACGGCCCCATGAAATATCGGTGATATGCAGCAATCCGTCGACACCGCCGAGATCCACAAACACACCATATTCGGTGATGTTCTTCACGACGCCATCGACCACTTTGCCTTCGGCAATGGTTGCCAGCGTTTCCGAACGCTTTTGTTCCCGTTCGGCTTCCAGTATAACGCGTCTGGAGAGGACGATGTTGGCCCGTTTCCGATTATATTTCAATATCTTGAAATCAAAGGTCTTGCCGACCATTTCATCCAGGTTCCGGATCGGTCGCAAGTCCGCCTGGGATCCCGGCAGAAAGGCCTGTACGCCGATATCCACGGAAAACCCGCCCTTGACACGATTGGTGATGGTGCCTTGGACAGCCTCGTCCTTGTCGTAGGCGACTTTGATCTCTTCCCAGACTTTGATGGTAGCGGCTTTTTCTTTCGAAAGAACGACGACTTCGTCTTCGTCATCCCACCATTCCACCATGACCTCTACCACGTCATCGACGGCAGCGACGATTTCACCGGTTTCGTCCTTGAACTCATGGATGGGAATTTGTCCTTCAGATTTGTAGCCGATGTCGACGAGCACATAGTCTCTGTCGATGGAAATGATTTTTCCGTTTACGACTTCTCCCTCTTCAAAACGTTTGAAGCTTTCTTCGTACATCCCCATGAGATCTTCCTCGTCGGGATCGATCTCATCCATGTCCTCTGAGGATTCCGGATCATCTGCGTCCGCAGCTGCATCCATGGCAGGTGCTTCGTCAGCCGCATCCATGGCAGGCGCTTCATCAGCTGCATCCTCGGCAGGCGCTTCATCAGCTGCATCCATGGCAGGCGCTTCATCAGCTGCATCCACGGCAGGCGCTTCATCAGCTGCATCCACGGCAGGCGCTTCATCAGCTGCATCCACGGCAGGCGCTTCATCAGCTGCATCCGCGGCAGGTGCTTCATCAGCCGATTCCATAGCGGATGTTTCTTCGGTTTCCGGTTCCTCGGTGTCCTGTTGTTCGTTAATGTTCTGTTTTGGATCTTCTTCCATTAATTGCATTCCCCCTTGGCCTATTTTTATGCCCCATGGGCTCTCATGGTGGCACAAACAAGATCAATTAACAGCTTCTTTATGAAATTACAATGCATAAATAAAATCGCTGTGCGATTTTATGAAACGCGACGATGTCGCTTATCAGTCGGCGCTTCCCGGAGCTTAAGGCGCGCTGTTGTTCATGCGTTCATGAACGACAGCCATCATCTTTTCGACGACCTCCTCGATACTCAGCTTCGTCGAATCGATACAGACAGCGTCTGCCGCCGGCTTCAGCGGCGCCACGTCGCGGGTGCTGTCGTTCCGGTCCCGACGGGTCATGTCCTGTTCTACCTTATCGAGGCTCAGGGTCGGATCCGTGGGGAGCTCCCGGAATCGGCGCAGCGCGCGCTCATGGATATCGGCGATCAGGAAAAACTTCACATCCGCATCGGGAAACACCACCGTTCCCATATCGCGCCCCTCAAACACGGCGGCTTTCTCGCTTCCCAATTGTCGCTGGACATCCAGAAGAAATTCGCGAACCACCGGCCGGGCGGAGACCGCCGATGCCAGCATGGTAATTTTCGGCTCCCGGATACGATCCGTGACATCGATGTTACCGGCCAGAACCCGAGGGCCGTCGGAGCGCTTCTCATAACGGATGGTCAACCCGGCGAGCAGCTCTTCCAGGGCCGCGTCATCATCAGAGCCAATGCCCATGTCGTCCACACGGACCGCCACCGCCCGGTACAACGCGCCGGTGTCCACATAGGTATAGTCCAGTCGTTCCGCCAGCTTACGGCTAACACTGGTTTTTCCGGCACCGGCCGGGCCGTCGATGGCTATCAATAAACGTTTCGGCACCCGGTTTTACTCCATCCGTATGTGATCCAGGGCATCCAGAAACCGCTGGTTTTCAGTCGGCAGTCCGGCATTGATCCGTATGAACTCCGGATATCCATAGGACGTCATGGATCGCACGATGACGCCTTGGCGAAGCATTTCTTCGAAAACCTTGTCCGCGTTCCGGCCCAGATCAATCAGGAAAAAGTTGGCTTCGCTGGGGATATATCGAATCCCCCGATGTTTGAGAGCGGCGTAAAGTTCGTCCAGGCCGTTGTGCACCAGCTTTACGGTTTCCTGTAAAAATTCCTGGTCCGAGAGGGCCGCCAGGGCGCCTGCCTGGGCCAGGCTGCTGGCGTTAAACGGCGGCCGAATGCGATGGAGAAGTTCCGTGAGCTCGGGTGCCATTGCACCGTATCCGATGCGCAATCCGGCCAGGCCATACGCTTTGGAAAAGGTTCGCAGCACCGCCAGGTTGCGGTGTTCGGGGAGCAAGGCCATGCCTTGGGCGTATGCGGCATCCCTGACAAACTCCGCGTACGCCTCATCAATGACCACCGCCGCGCTCGGCGGCAACTCTTCCAGAAACTCCCGGAAAGGCTGCTCGTCGATAATGGTCCCGGTGGGATTGTTCGGGTTGCAGATAAATACCATTCGGGTTTCCGGGGTGACGCATCCCAGAATCCCGTCCAGATCGACCGCCATATCCCGCAGGGGAATAAATACCGGCGTCGCTCCGGTGGCCCGGACCGAGATCTCATACATTAAAAAAGACGGTTGGGGAATAATGGCTTCGTCACCAGGCTGAAGCAATGCCAGACAGAGAAGCCCGATGAGTTCGTCGGATCCGTTGCCAAGGATCAGAGACTCTGTCGGAATTTCCAGATGACTGGACAACTTCCGGGTCAGTTCGTGGGCGGCGCCGTCCGGGTATCGATTCAATTTCGACAGGGCGTTCTGTATGGCCGCCAAAGCTTTGGGAGAAGGTCCCAGCGGATTTTCATTGGAGGCAAGTTTAATCGAATCGGCGATACCGTATTCCCGTTCGACTTCCTCCAGCGGTTTTCCGGTGACGTAGGGATCGATACTCTGGATATGATTGGGTATCAGTAGGCGAAACATGGATTGATCGGGTTTCATGAAGTATGGGTTATTCCGCGAGGGCCGCCTTTCTTCCTTCCTCCACCGCGGCCAGATTTAACGGGATGATTTTCTCTTTTCTGGCGAATTCTTCTTTAACACATTCTCGAAGGAGATCGATGTCGAGAATTTTGCTCCGGGCGACAAAGGCCGAGAGGGCAACAATATTCGCGGAGCGGGCACTTCCGAGATCTTTTGCAATGTCGGTGACGGGCACCCGAATCTCATCGACATCATCTCTGTCGGAGCCGATTCGGATGAGAGAGCTGTTGATCAAAATAACACCCCCCTCTTTTACATGGGGTGCGAATTTTTCCAGCGACGGTCGGTTCATCGCCACCAGGTGCAGCGGATTTCGGATAATCGGCGAGCCGATCGGACGGTCACTGATGACCACGGTACAATACGCCGTGCCGCCCCTCATTTCCGGTCCGTAGGACGGTATCCAGGCGACCTCATACCCATCTTTCATGGCGGCGTGAGCCAGGATCTTCGCGCTTAATAAGATGCCCTGCCCGCCGAAACCGGCAAACATGACTTCACTTTGCATGCTCCCCCCCGAACTGACATTTAGTCTTTATTAATTAAAAGAATAGCCTACTTCTATGGAACAATTGCTCGATAGAGCCTGGTATCTGTAATATCGAAGCACGAAATCCGAAACAATCCATAGAAATTAAATTGGTCGTAAAAGCAAGCCCTTTTGAACATTCGAATTTGCTGTTTGTTTCGAATTTCGAAATTCGAGTTTCGGATTTAATTATGAACCGTAAGCCAGTTTCTTTTCATGCTTCCGAATATTCTTCTAATGCTTTGGCTAACGGTCAGTCGGTGGTTTCCGGTGTTTTGAGCTCTCCAAGTTCATAGTAGGGCAACATGGTATCCTGCGTCCATTTGATCGCTTCCATTGGCGTCATTCCCCAATTCGTCGGGCAAGTGCTGACCACCTCCACGAAACTGTAGCAACGGCCTTCCAACTGGTAGGTAAACGCCTGTTTGATGGCCCGTTTGGCACGCTTGACGTATTTGGGAGAAATGACGGTCTGGCGCACAATGTAACCGGGCGTCTGAAGTGCGGCCAACAGCTCGGCGACCTTGATCGGCATACCGACATCATCCACTTTTCTTCCAAAGGGCGAAGTGGTCGTCCGCTGGTCGGGCATGGTGGTCGGTGCCATTTGACCGCCGGTCATTCCGTAGACCGCATTGTTCACAAAAATAGTGGTGAACTTTTCTCCCCGGTTGGCCGCATGGACGATTTCGCCCATGCCGATGCTCGCCAGGTCCCCGTCACCCTGATAGGTAAAGACCATCAGATCCGGCCTGACCCGCTTGATACCGGTGGCCATGGCCGGGGCTCGACCGTGTGCGGCCTCCTGGAAATCAAACGTAAAATAATTATAGGCCAGTACCGCACATCCTACCGGAGCCACACCCACAGTGCGTCCACGGACTCCGAGCTCGTCGATGACTTCTGCGATGAGCCGATGAATAATCCCGTGGGTACACCCCGGGCAGTAGTGGGTGACGGTATCGGACAGGGCTTCCGGTCTTTGAAAAACTTTTCCCATAATCTACTCCTTGATAAAATCGCTCTGCGATTTTATGAAACCTGACACCTGAACATGAGCGAATGGCGCCGTTGCACCCGACGCTGTCGTAAACATCCTACAGCAGCGTGCGGATAAACTCCATGATCTCCTCCGGGGTCGGCACCTCTCCACCACACTTCCCGTACCAGCTGACCGGTCGGACGCCCTGAACGGAGCGCTGCACGTCTTCCACCATCTGTCCCATGCTCATCTCGATGCTCGCCACATGGACGCAGCTCTTTTTTTCGGCGGCATCGTGGACCTGATCCAATGGAAACGGAAAAAGTGTCTGGGGACGGATCATGCCGACGTCGATTCCCTCTTCGGTGAGATTGTCGATGGCCGTCCGGCACACCCGGCTCATGGTGCCGTAACTGACAATCAGAACCCGATAATCCGAGTCCGTGTGGTAGGTTTCATAGCGGACCTCTTCCTGGTTCATCTGGTCATATTTGGCCTTGAGGACGAGGTTGTTGCGATTCAACTCTTCCGGATCCAAAAACAGAGACTTCACCAGATTCCGCTTGTCGCTATTGCGGGTATCCATACCGCTAGTGGCCCAATCATCTTTATTGGACGGCTCAGTGAGAAGATCGTCCGGAAATTCTACCGGTTCCATCATCTGTCCGATGAGACCGTCGCCGAGAATCATCACCGGATTCCGATATTTTTCTGCCAGCGGAAATGCCCTCATGACCATCTCAACGGCTTCCTGAACGCTGGCAGGCGCCATTACGAGCATGCGATAGTCACCGTGTCCCCCGCCTTTGGTCGCCTGGAAGTAATCGGCCTGGGACGGAAGGATTCCCCCCAGCCCGGGACCACCCCGCATGATGTTGACGAACACGGCAGGACACTGGGCCGCGGCGATATAGCTGATGGCTTCACTCATGAGACTGATGCCGGGGCTCGATGAGGTCGTAAAAATGCGGGCGCCGGCGGCGGCAGCCCCAAATATCATATACGAAACCGCCACTTCACTTTCACCTTGTAGAAATACACCCCCGGCTTCAGGAAGTCTTCTCGACAGGTATTCGGCGACCTCCGATTGCGGTGTGATCGGATAAGCAAAGTAATTCAGACAGCCCGCGCGAATGGCTGCCTCGCCGATGGCTTCGTTTCCTTTCATCAACACCTTGCCCATGGATTCCTCCGGTTAAACCGTTTACTTTATGACATCGGCAGCTGGCTACTCAGGTGCCGTTTCTTCTTCAACTTCACAAATGGAGATGGCCACGTCCGGACACATCGTGCAACAGATGGCGCAGTAGATACAATCCTCCGGTCTGGCCTGAAAGGCCGGAAAATAACCCTTCGGACTGACAGACTCGGAAAGCTCCAGCACCTTTTTGGGACAAACGGAAACACACAGGCCGCATCCCTTGCAATGGTTTATCTCAATGTGATGTTCATATGCCATGGTGTTGTACTCCTCTTTATAAATTCCGGTGGCAACCTTGCCCCCGTAAATGCTCGTCATCCGAATAACGGTGTTCGGAAGAACCCCGCTATCTCCGGACCATCCCCCGGAATGTTCCGGTTTGTAATATAACGCCGGACTACCCTGCTGCCAGGTTGGCGGCCCGACGCCAGGGCGGCACGAGCTGTCTGCGGATCGGTAATACCGGGCAGTCCAGCCGGGCCGGGTCCAGCTCCGTCATCATGTCCGCATCCGCGGTGACAAACGACAGGGGCAGACCACTTTCTTTCGAAAAACGTTGGACAAATTCATACCCTTCGTAAATATGCGTCACATCGGTCTGATCGATGAGATTGGCATTGCCGATGATGCCGGTCATGTTCAGTTTCGCCGCCCCTTCGATTTCCCGCCGGATCTGCATGCATCCGGCCACCGTTTCCGTGAACGGTCGGTATGGATTGACCACCTGCAGCATCTGAGGAAGGTTGTCGCCAAATGCATCCGCTAACGCGGCCAGTACATTCGCACCGACATGATCCCCCCCCGCGTCCAGAATGGTCAGGGGGCTGGGCTGTCTAATCATGGCCGCCACTTCCGGGCTCAAGATCGGTAAATCCGCGTGGAGATATTTCTCCGGCGGAATCACCACATCGATTCCCAGCTGCTGAAGCTGAAGCCGAGCTTCTCTGGTTCTGAAATACGGATTGACAAGATCCAGATCGGCGATGCGTACCCGCACTCCCTCGGCTTGGCGAACCACAGCCATGTTGACGGCAACTTCGGTCTTCCCGCTGCCGTAGTTGCCGACGATGATCACGACGCCTTTGAGATCGGGAGTGCTATGGAGGTGATCGGACATGCTTACCCCGGCTTCGGCCTCTGCGCATCGAACCCATCGGATTGCAGCGACATGAGGGCCATGGGAACAGTCATCCCTGGCCACCGCCCTGCCGGTTCGAACAAGACGTGTTTTGTAGTGTCTATTTAAGGCTTTGTCAAGGTCAACGGATAGGGAGCCGGAGTGACCGCAAACGGGACGACAGGTCGGTTGAAAATGCAGGGGTTTCGTGCGATAACCGGCGCCATGGAACAGGTGAAAACGGGCCTCGAACAGCTGGTGAATTCACCGCCGGACTGGCTTGCCGGCAGGCGACTGGGCCTTCTGTGCAACCCGGCCTCGGTGGACCGCCGATTTTCCCATGCCCGGTGGCTGGTGGACCGCTGTTTTCCCGGATCCCTTGTCGCCCTGTTCGCGCCCCAGCATGGTTTTTTTTCGGACAAACAGGACAATATGATCGAGTCTGAAGACACCGTTGATCCGGTCCTGGAGATCCCGGTGTACAGCCTTTACGGCGAGACGCGCATCCCCACGGAAGCCATGATGGCCGATATTGATGTCCTTCTGATCGATCTCCAGGATGTCGGCACCCGGGTCTACACCTTTATGTATACCATGTCCTACTGCCTGGAAGCGGCCCGTCACTATCGTAAAAAGGTGATGGTGCTGGACCGGCCGAATCCCATCTCCGGCAATCGCATGGAAGGGAACTGCCTGACCGAAGACAACACGTCTTTTGTGGGGCGTTATCCGATTCCCATGCGCCATGGTCTGACAATGGGAGAACTGGCGCGATACTTCAACGAGGTCTACGGCATTGGATGCGATCTGGATGTGATTGCCATGGACGGTTGGAAGCGATGGATGTATTTCCAGGATACCGGGCTGCCCTGGGTTGCACCATCACCGAATCTTCCCACGCCGGCTTCTGCAATGGTGTATCCGGGTCAGGTCGTGTGGGAAGGCACTAACCTCTCGGAAGGTCGTGGAACCACGCTCCCGTTTGAACTTTTTGGCGCCCCGTACGTGGACCCGAAGCAGATCATGGCGACCATCGAAAGCGTTCGACTGCCGGGCGTCGTGCTGCGGGCCACCGCTTTTGAGCCGACATGGAACAAGTGGCAGGGCCGGTTATGCTCTGGATTTCAGCTCCATGTTGTGGAACGGGACACCTATGAGCCCTACCGGACGACCCTGGCGCTGCTGCAAGCCGTGCTCTCTCTGTTCGGAGAAGACTTCCAGTGGAAACCACCGCCCTATGAGTATGAGTTTGAAAAACTACCGATCGATTTGATTATCGGGGACTGCCATGTCCGCGAACAGCTTGAGTTGCAGGTGCCGGTAGACAGACTGGCGGCGTCCTGGGTGGACGACATCTCAACATATCAGCAGGCCATAGAACCAATTTTGATGTACTAGCCCGTATATTGCACCAGTTTAGCTGACTGCTGAATAAATCTCATACAATGTTCGAGCTAAGGGGTATCCGAGTTGCAAATCACCGAAGACGACGGCGTCCAGTGGATCCGGATGCGATTCAAAAAGAACAAGGTGTGGCTGGCCACAGACCCGGATGGGACGCCGATAACGGAAAAGGGGAAGGTTCGGATAAAATACCGCCTGGATCAGGAATATGAGTACTGGGTCCGGCCGGAAAGCGTGCAGCCGTTGGATGCCCCGCTTCCTGCCGAGGAGGCGCCGGCTGCCGGCGCGGTTGAGCCGCCCGCTGATCTTCCCGCCGAATCGACGCGAAAGGACATCCTTGAAATTTATACCGACGGCGCCTCTTCCGGCAACCCGGGACCCAGCGGCATCGGGGCCGTGCTCCGGTATGGCGCCCACGAACGGGAAATTTCACGGTATATCGGGGAAGCGACGAACAACATCGCCGAACTGGAGGCCATTCGGGTGGCCTTGGAGGCCGTCAAAAACAGAGATCTTCCGGTTCGTCTTTATACGGACAGCTCATATGCCCATGGCGTGTTGAGTCAGGGATGGAAGGCGAAGAAGAATCGCCGGCTCATCGAATCGATCCGAGATCTGATGAATCACTTCCGGGACCTCCGGTTGATGAAGGTCCCCGGCCATGCCGGGCTGGAAGGTAACGAACGGGCAGACCGTCTGGCCGTCCGTGCTATTAAAGAAGCAGACTAACCCGAACATTGCATGAATTCTTTTCGGTAGTTGAGCGAAAAAAGCACGCGATATCGAATTATTACCGTCAAATCGGATCTTTCCAGCAATTACATAAGATGTTCGCTTTAGATTGAAAAAGTGCTCCGAAAAGAATTCACCCTTCGGGCCAAACGGAGGCTTTCATGGCCGGCGTTATTCGAGGTTCGCGGTAGATTTACTACAGCTTCACCTCGAAGTGCCTTGGCCCTAAAAGCCTCCGTTTGGTGCAATGTCCGGGTTAATGGGTGAGCAACGGTACCAAATAAAAACCCCGCACAATCGTGCGGGGTTTTCACTTCATTACGTGGTTTTCCCGATCGAAACGTTGAGCATGTCCCGAAGCGGCTTACGCCGGCGCTGAACAATCGCGCGCAGTCCGACCTGCGGGATGCCGTATTTAGGCTTTTTCGGACTTCAGCTCATCAATTTCTTTTTTCAGATCATCAATTTCCTTCTTATACGTGTCCACCTCTGCATCGGCCGCAGCGGTGTCGAAAGCGGTATCATCCTTCTTCCAGGTATCTTTGAGTTCATCGAATCCAAGATAAAGGGCCAAGCCGCCCCCCAGAAGCAACATAACGGGGATGGCGCCGGCCAGCAGCTGTAAGAAGGGTTTCCACCAAACAGACATACCTATGAGACCCAACACAGCAGCGACTGCCCCTCCGATTAACGTTTTCATAAAGAAACACCCTCCTTTGATTCAAATTGGTTGCGATGGAAAAACCGGATTTCTGGTAAAAAAACAGTTCCGGGATAGACAAACGGACACTTTCCCAGCAAGAGTCCGCCTCCCCTTCCGGAAACAGTAATTTTCAAAATTATTAGATAGATACGGTACAATTCCCGACCGCGAAACGATAAAGTTGTGCTTAACACACCCCGTATGCGAAACGCAAGGGTAAATTTCCCGTGTCCCCGGGAAGAAGACCACCGAATCCGGAGGCTTCTAGCAAACCCTCGATACCCGTTCCGAGACATCGTCTGCGGGGAATTCATCTATTGCAAACCCAGGCCGACTCTGTTAGTTCAAAAAAGCCACCCGGCTATACAGAAACAAGGCCCGACCGTGGCCTGCGTCGCTTCGGACAAACCCCCATCTCGCCTTTTCCCGGCACTATTTGAACCGGACGCGTCAAGGACCAAATATGGCGTCAACAGAAACCAAATCGCGTTCGCCAGTTCATCGCTTTTTCGATTGGGCGCTTCATGGAACTTTCCTGCACTTCTTCTGCTGGCTACCGCCGAAACTCGGGTACCTGACGGCCGGATGGCTGCGCCTGTTTTTCAGAGGAATCCAGGTCAGCGACACCCAGACCGGGCGGCTGAAGTCACTTCAGGACCAGGGCGTTATTATCTACGCAACGAAGTATAAGAGCCGGTTTGATTTTTTCTTCTATCACACCCGATATCAACAATTGGGGCTACCCTTTCCTGAAATCGGTCTGGACTACCGGGTGGTCCTCATGCAGCCGTTCCGTCGACTCTTTCAGATCTTCATGGCCAACCTGTTTTATTTTTTGAACAATTTTTCACTGCCCGATCCGTATGAGAGCGGGTATATCCGGGACCAACTGCTGGGCGGAAAATCCGGGTTTGTTTCCTTGATCGAAAAACGGGGCTTCTACGGTAGATTTTTAAAGGCGAAAACAGACCCTCTGGAATATCTGATCGAACTGCAAAAGCAGGAAACACGGCCTGTCTTCATCATCCCCCAGAAGATTTTCTTCAGTCGCAAGCCGGACCGGACGATTCCGTCCATGGTCGACATGCTGTTTGGGAGCGAAGAACGCCCAGGACGATTGCGCCGACTGGTCACCCTGTTTCGAAACCCAGGCAAAGTATTCTCCGAACTTGCCGAACCCGTTAATTTAAAGGAGTTTCTGAAGAATCCGGAAACCGTGGGCGCGGATACCCAGACCCAGGCTCGACTGCTTCGGCGTCAGCTGGTCCAGCGCACGAATCGACTCCGTCAGAGTATTCTCGGGCCGGTCATCAAAACCCAGGAAGAACTGAAGCAGAACATTTTGACCAGCCCGCGGCTCGAGCGATTCATGCGGCAGCATGCCAAGAGCCGTGAAGTTTCCCTTTATTCGGTCCACCGAAAGGCGAACAAGGCCCTGGATGAGATCATGGCCAAATACAACATGTTTGTGATCCGGGTGGCGGACTACAGTATCCAGTGGATCATCAAGCACATGTTTGACGGTGTCACCTACCAGCCGGAAGAGATCGAAGTACTCAAAGAAAAGGCACAGAGAGCCCCTCTGGTCTTGATTCCATGCCATAAAAGCCACATCGATTATCTGGTCATCTCCTATGTCCTTTTCCATAACCACGTGGCCGTACCGTATGTGGCTGCCGGGGCGAACCTCTCTTTCTTCCCCCTGGGCCCCATTTTCCGGGGTGGCGGCGCGTTTTTCATCCGACGGACGTTCCGGGGCGCCGTTCTCTACGTCAAGGTCTTTTCCGAGTACATCTACTGGCTGCTCAATGAAGGATATAACGTCGAATTTTTCATCGAAGGCGGCCGCAGTCGAACCGGCAAGCTGATTTTACCGAAACTGGGACTCCTTTCTATTCTTTTGAATGCCTTCAAGGCGGGTGCCAGTGAAGATCTTTTTTTCGTTCCGATTTTCATTGGCTATGATCGCGTACTGGAAGAGAGTGCCTACCTGCACGAAGTGGGGGGAGGGAAAAAAGAGCCGGAAAGCTTCCTCCAGATGCTCAAGATCCCAGAGCTGACCAAAAAACGCTATGGAAGGATCTATTTGAATATCGACGAGCCGATGTCGTTGAATGATTTACTGTCCAAGTGGGGCAGCGATATCCAAAAGATGCCCTCCAAAGAACTGAATGCCTTTTGCCGAAATCTCGGTCACCGGGTCATTCATTCCATCAACTCGGTATCGGTGGTCACACCGTTCGCCCTGGTGGCCAGCGCGATTCTAAATCGGCCCAAAGACCGTTTCTCCGGGAAATCTCTGAGGAACCATATCGACACGTACATGAATTATCTCTCTACCCAGGGGGCACGGCTCAGCGACACATTGCTAATGGATCACCATCGGGCCGTGGATCAGGCCCTCAAGGCCTATGTTCAACGGAAGTTCATCGAAGCCGGGACGACCAACAAAAAGAAAAAGAGCCTCCAGAGCGGGTGGTACGCGGTCAATGAATCCAAGCGGCCCCATCTCGAGTACTACAAAAATAACTCCATTTCGTTTTTTGTACCGGCAGCCTACACGGCAATGACGATTCTGGAAATCGACGCGTTCCAATTCGGCGCATCGGATATTTACGAGGGGTACCGATATCTCCAGGATCTGTTCAAACACGAATTCGCCTACGATGTGGACAAAACCCCGGAGCAGTACGTACGCAAGAACATCAAATCATTCATCGACGAGGCGATCCTGATGCCCCATCCAACACTGCCGGACCGCTACAACATCACATCCTCCGGATACCGGAAACTGAAATTCTTCGCGTTGTTCCTCAAACCCTATTTGGAGTCCTACTGGTCGGCGCTGTATGCTTTTTCGCGGTATCCCCAGGCAAAATTCGGCGGCAAGGATCGATTGAAAAAGATCCAGTCGATCGGCACGCGGATGTACAAACGACGAGAAATCGAGCTGAAAGAATCCATCTCCAAAATCAACTATACCAACGCCATCGATTTCTTCGTGAGCCGGGGCATTCGCGGTTCGGAGAGCCAGGAAAAGATCACCCCTTACAGTGAAGCGATCCAGCGATATTTGAGCTTGCTATAATCATGAAAGCGCTGATCCTAGCAGCAGGGTATGGAACCCGCCTGAGGCCCTATACCGACCAGAGACCCAAAGCGCTGTTTCCGATTGAAGGCCGGCCGGTTATCGACCGGCTGATCCGTCAGTTGGCCGAAGCCGGTTGCCGCGCCATTACAGTCAATACCCATCATCTGGGTAACCGGGTGGCGGAATTTCTTTCCCAACAATCCTATCCGATCCCCATTCAGGTGCGACATGAGCCCGAAATTCTGGGTACCGGGGGGGCCATTAAAAATGTGGAAGACTTCTGGGATGACCGCCCCTTTTTGGTCGTCAACAGCGACATCGTCACCAATGTGGACTTCCGCCGTCTGTATGCGGTTCATGGGGCGCATTCCCACCCGGCCACACTGGTGCTTCACGACGATGCCACGCTGAACAGCGTCCAGGTAAATTCCGAAGACTTCATCACCGGCTTCAGCGCTACTTCCAATGGCGAGCCGTTATCTCCCGGGATACGGCAGCTGACGTTTACCGGCATACAGGTTCTGGATCCCGGCATTCTTCCCCTGTTTCCGAGAGGAGAATTTTCTTCCAGTATCGATGCCTATCTGCAACTCATGCATAACGGAGAGAAAATTCGGGCATGGATCCCGGAGAATATCTATTGGAAGGATGTCGGCACCCCGGACAGATACCGCGAGGCGGTGGTCGACCAGATGGCACCGGAAGCATTTGCCGGATCCTGGCCGGATGGCGGCCATCTCCCCATCTTCTGGGAGGCCCTGGCCGGGGACGGTTCGGACCGGCAATGGTACCGTCTAAACCGAGGGAACAGAAGTCTGATCCTGGTCGATCACGGGATTCGAAATTCAGACGGGCCGTCAGAAGCCGATGCATTCATCGACATCGGTCGGCACCTGAGGCAATGTACCGTGCCGGTGCCGGAAATCCTTGCTTACGATCGCTTTGCCGGAGTGGCCATCCTGGAAGATCTTGGGGATCAGCACCTGCAGCAGATAGTAATGGGAGCGACCCCCGACGAGATCATCACCCTATACGAAAGGGTTATTGCCGCCCAGATCCACATGGGCCTCGCCGGGGCAAAAGGCTTCGACCCGGGATGGGCGTTTCAGACGCCGGCGTATGATGCGGGTCTGGTTATGGAAAAGGAATGCCGGTATTTTATAGACACCTTTGTCAACGGGTATCTTCACCTGGATGTTGACTTCGGTATGCTGCAGGACGAATTCGAACAACTGGCAGGGCGTGCCGCCGGAGCCGAAACCATTGGATTCCTGCACCGGGACTGTCAGTCGAGAAATATCATGGTGCATGATGAACAGATCTTTTTCATCGATTTTCAAGGCGGGCGACAGGGGCCGCTGGCGTATGATGTTGCGTCTCTGGTGATTGATCCCTATGTGGCGCTGCCCGTTTCTGTTCGGCATCGTCTGATCGAGGCGGCGTGCCGCGTCATCTCCGAGATGAAGGCCGGATCCCCCAAACGATTTCGGCGCGACATTGAATATTGCGCCCTGGCCCGGAATCTGCAGATCCTGGGGGCGTTCGGCTTTTTGACGTTGAAAAAGGGAAAACCGTTCTTCCGCAATTTCATTCCAACGGCCGTCAGGACCCTGGGTGAATTTCTTTCCGGACACTTCGGGGAGAAGTTTCCCAAGCTGCGCATGTTGCACCAGCAGATAGAGGATGCGTTGCCAACTGCTGTTGATGGCATCGAAACCGCATCAAAATTAAATGATTAACGATTACCGCAGAGGCGCAGAGAACGCAAAGTCTGTGTCGTTTTGTCAGAATCCCTGAGAGGGGGATTCTGACAAAGGGCCGCTTTCCGGAAAGCGCTCGAAACTTCAAGGCATTTGTTTTGCTTTTCGCCCTCCTTGCCTTGCCATAGTTTTGCCAAGAACGACGGCAGGCCAGCGAAAAGCAAAAAGAAAATTCTGCCTCTGCGACCTTTGCTTGCCGGGTCGTAGCTTTATGCGAAGCCTGGCGCTTTTGCGGTAAAGGATGTTAATTGAACTGCAGGCAAAGGAGGTGGAGCAAATGATTCATGTCATGGTTAACGGACTTCCCGGCAACATGGCCGAGCAGGTGGCGCGGCTGGTCATCGCGGACGATCAGTTGAAACTCGTCCCCTGGTCGTTGACCGGGCCGGAGATCGAGGCCGCAACCCATACCATCGACAGCACGACGGTCACCCTTATCCATCCGGAAGCCAAGGAAGACCGAATCCCCGGTGTTCTGGCCGAATTCGGCGGGATGATCAGCGTGGATTTCACGCACCCCACGGCGGTGAACGAAAACGTGGACTTTTACTGCAATCAGGCACTTCCCTTTGTCATGGGCACGACCGGGGGGGATCGGCAGAAGCTGGAAGAGAGCATCCGGACATCACAGATAGCGGCAGTGGTGGCCCCCAACATGGGCAAACAGATTGTCGGATTTCAGGCCATGATGGCCTATGCCGCAGACACGTTTCCGGGGTTGTTCGATGGATACGACTTGTCGATCCGGGAAAGCCACCAGAAGGGCAAAGCGGACACCAGCGGCACCGCCAAAGCCATGGTCGGTTATTTCAATCGCCTCGGAGTCCCTTTCGCCGAAGAAGATATTGCCAAGGAACGGGATCCCACCGTCCAGAAAGAGACCTGGGGTATCCCGGAAGACTACTTGTCCGGGCATGGCTGGCACACCTATCGACTCGTGTCATCGGATGGCACGGTGTGCTTCGAATTTACCCACAACGTCAACGGCAGAGAAATCTACGCCAGGGGGACCCTCGATGCCGTCCACTTCCTGAGCCGAAAGGTGGCCGATGGCGCAAAGGGGAAGATGTATTCGATGATAGATGTATTAAAGGGCGGATGATTGGATGATTGGTTGATTGGTTGATTTGTGTTTGGTGTTTGGGATTTAGTGCCCAGTTTCGAGGAAAGCATTACTACCCGAGTACGAGACGTCTATCTCTCTTCTCAAATAAACACCACGAAGCGCACGAAGAATGGGACGTGCAATTTTGATGTTCTTTCTTCGTAGACTTCGTGATCTTCGTGGTTTAATCGTTCCTTATCCAGGAAGTTGTCCGATCGGGATGCCCCGTTTGAGAAGGTGTCTGAATCCAGCCACTAAACACCAAACACTATACACCAAACACTAAATACTAATTGATGAGTGCCAGCACATCGATAACACTATCTTGTGCCACGACATCGATAACAGTCATCGTAATTTATAATCGAAACCATCAACCTGGTCATTGCCCAGGAAGATTTTGAGTTTCTGTTCTTTGACATCGACAGTAGCCACCACATACTCGTACTGTAGCTCGGGAGCGAGTAAAAAAGTCTCTCCGAAAACACTGAGTTTTCGATCGCTACGGATGAAGCGGACTAAATGGT
>Ga0209780_1000244_pt1 | contig 27248 bp, 21 predicted proteins | sample WorMetexBAHAMAS2_FD_187384 | JGI IMG/M metagenome (GOLD analysis project Ga0209780, IMG submission 187384) | Marine gutless worms symbiont microbial communities from Max Planck institute for Marine Microbiology, Germany - Inanidrilus exumae... | ecosystem: Host-associated > Annelida > Digestive...
CCAGGTTCGGTCGCCTCCTACGACCTCACGCCTGGAAACGGAGTGGGACTATTCTGGTAGAAAGGGATCGGATGGACAATAGAAGAAAATAAGTAAAGTGGACGAGAAAAGGAAAAAGGGAAAAAGTAAGCAGAGCAAAATATGAGAAAGTGAATGGAAAAGGGAGAAAAAAAGGCAAGAAAAGAGTACCCGGCCCCACGCTGGGTTTCTTAAACTTAGTCGAGAAAAAAATACTTTTTATGTAGTTTTGTCAAAACAACATTCATAATGCCACCATAACTCGAAAGAAAACTTTTAAAATATAAATATTCCAAGAACATGCACATATTTTAATGACATACCGTGGTGACGTTAACTGTGGCAGTTTGCCGGCTAGATGTTGATGATGCAAAATATTTAGAGTGTGCTTGTGCTAATGCTGCCAGCGGCAAGCTGGATGTCGTCACGGTGAAACTGACACACGGGACATCCTCCGACTCAGTCTCTGTGTGAACCTCAGACTGCTGCAGCCAGCTGTGTATCATGTCCAGGCTGTTGAGAACGTCGGGAGATGGCAAAACACCGGAGTTGGCTGGCGCCATAGCCGTACTGGCATTGTTTGACTCGGTGTTTGTCAAAATGCCGTCCATTGGCTGTTCACGAGCTAGCTCTGTCACTGATAAACAACCACCACCTCCATTTTTTAACAGATGTTCCATGCAAACCTGAGCTAGCTGGTTCCCTCACGTTTTTCTTCCTCCACTTGTTCCAGAAGGGAGCCTTTGGGACAGGTGTTACACGATCTTCATGGGCTGTGTGCCCTCTCTGTCATCCAATCGATAGTGTCAAAGCACTGAAGGGAGAATGGAAAAACAGTCATCACCAAATGGCATAATTGTAAAACACACTGAAACAAGAATTTACTAGAGTGGGTCTGACATATATCCACACATGCCAATCCAATGTCCACATGCTGCAAGATTTCACGAACGGCGCATCTCTAGCGTGACGTTTACATCGGTGCATCTCTACAGTAATGTTTACATGCAGGTGGGCGTGGCCCACGCGCTCGTCGATTCGTCCAATTTTGGGCTTCTGGAGGAGCAAAGTTAACAAAAATGAGAGATTCCCTGCCTTGGACGCCGACAAATCGCCAGGAAAAATTTGATGTCGCTAGATTTACCCTTGGCGGAAATATCCGTAACCGTACAAATACACAAAAACAAACACACAAACAAACAGTAACCGATATATTCACATCTTGCCAATCGGCATGTGTGGATAACAAAGGGCCATAACGTAAAGCACAGCAGTAATGTAAAAGTTAGGTTCCACCTGTATCTAGTCGTTCAGACTGCAGGACACACACAGCCACGACTTGATTAATTACTGAAAATATATACTACACAACGCTGGTTAGTTAGGTATGATTTAAAAGTGATTTCAACAAAATTTAGACTATATAGTGCGCTTTAGAATTTAAGCTTATCATACAAGTTGGCTTTTCTGACAAACAATATAATATTTTGCCAGTTCATCAATGTTAGTGACATTTTGAAAATGAAAATAATAACAGCTTCATGTAAACAAAAGAACTTTTTAAAAGACAGTAATGTATCAAGTTATCAGGCTAACTACTTATAGGTGACAGTGAGATGTGGCACAGGACAGTCCAGGCCAGAAAGTCAGCTAGATAATTAATGTATTTCGCTAATAAAAAAAGCTTAAATACATAACACATATCATTTCTTAAAAAGAAACACTAGGATGTCAAAAAACACATGAAATGATTATGAGTGTGACAAGAAACAAACATACGTGACTCTAGAACATCTGGCGGCAATTCATTCATCTCAGATGTATCAAATGCCGAACTTGTGATTGGTGTAATGCTCACACTGCTATTTGGACCATTCCTACACAAATAAAACAAAACATTTCTAACACTAGGTGGCGCAATTGATAGACCGTTGGATGCGATCAACAGGTCGTGGGTTCTAATTCTACTTGGGGCAAAGCTGCATTACAACCTTGGGCAAGTTGTTCACACCTATGTGCCTCTGTCACCAAGCAGCATAACTTGATAATGGCCAAAGAACGGTGATGCTCTGCAGCTTGAAGGTAACCGCAGGCCCGGCGGAAAGTAATGGCAGCCTACCACCGGGTGGATGACTTATAGTCACCCTCGCGCTGACTGCCTGTACACTGGAATCAGCTCCGGGCCCAATGCTCGGCAATAAATATAGAAAACCTTTACCTTCTTTACCTTTAACACAACCTGCTTCAGGTGTTGACAAAAATTCTTTGCCTTTGTGTCAGCTCTGTGTTGCCATCACATGCTCGTTCTTTCCCTCAAAAGTCAGTGGTTAAAAAAGAATAAGGTCAGCATCAGGAGGGGCAACTGGCTTCACAAAACACGTTTATATAACCACAAACATTAGCTTTCCAGCAACAAGATTTGAGGTCCGCAAATACACTCTAAGCAGATAGAATATGCAAAGCACCAGCCACCTATCTATCTCTTGTTTTAACTGCCAATTTCCAGGCAAACCTGGGTGAGCCAGATCACCAGCAGATTTCTTCGTCACTTGCTCCAGAAGAGAGCCTTTGGGTATAAATGGCACAGACTCTTTTACAGGCCAGATGTCCTTCCTCTCAGTTAGCTAGTTAGCTAGAGTTCAACGTCCCTTTTCAGCACAAATATGGCTATATCAGAGACAAAAGGTCAGGGGTGGAGAGCTATCCCTACCATGTGAAGGAAGGCCAACGATATATTAACCTCAACCCTGGCTGCCTTTTTGTTCAGCAGCCACCCAAAAGGGAAAGGGTTCGAGAGGCTCATTTAAATTACTATGCTAGCGTCTACAACAGGGGAAGACAACTATCACACCGAAAAAGACTAAACTAAACCAAATACAACAAAACATCACAATAAATATTAACTAAGCAATACAGATAACACACAATGAACAAAACCAAACTAAATCCAGGTTCGGTCGCCTCCTACGACCTCTGGCCGGGAAACGAAGTGGTGACTATTCTGGTAGAAAGGGAAGGGATGGACGAAAGAACAGAAAAGGTAAAGCGAACTAGAAAAGGAAAAAGTAAAAAAGAGCAAAAGATGAGAAGTGAATGGACAAGGGAGGAAAAAAGGCAGAAAAGGGATACCCCGGCCCCTGTCCTTCCTGTCACCAAACCAACAGTGTCAAAACACTGATCCCAATCAGTGGCCTGGCTTCATCCTTTCTTCATAGTGAGACACAAAGGGCACTTTATGCTGACGTCCCGACGCCAGTACAAGCAGAATATGCAAAAGTGCAAGCATTATAGTGCCAAGAAAGTCTGAATATAACACACCTGTTATTACTTAAATCAGATATTGTCGAAGGTGCACTAAACGTTATGGCACATTTTTCTTGCTTGACAATGACTGGAGGCAATGACGTCACTTGCATCCATGCAGGACTGCCCGGCATGACCGCCTGTGAAGCTGGGGCCAACACCGGCAGGTGCTGGGTCCCAGTGCCGACAGCAGGTGCCACCAGCATCGCTGGCTGGCTAACTGCAGGAAAAGCTGCCGTCGCCGCCGGAGTAAATGAGATCTGGAGGAACTGCTGATCTCCACCAGCTGCATTAGTGGCCACTGCGTGGCAACAGTTAGAACACACATATACAGACCACCCATTAACACATACATTCACTGTACATATCAACATCGTCCAGCATAAAAACAGACAAAAGAAAATCGAAACTAGAAAAACTAAACTAGAAGGCCGTCACCTGAGGTTGCACCAACCACTTTAGCACAAAGAACTCAACAAACATCCACAACTACATCACCTCGTAACACTTTTTCATCCCGTAACCACAAAATTTAACCTACAATCTTATCTCTGAACCCGACTTAGACAGGATAAAGGTGAACCAGCATGCCAATATCTAGGTCAAAGGTCATTTAGTTCAAAAGTTATTGTCAGGACAACAAACACACACACATGCCAGACGCTGATGACTGATTGCTCAACCAAAGTGGTCGGCAAAACAATATAAAGTATAGCCAGATATGAACTATATATACCAAAAACGGATTGAAAAAGCAACACCCAGTATTGCACTCTCACTGTAGTTGATTAACATGAGGAACACAAGAGAATACTCCTAAGAAAGTCATCTCTAAAGTGTTCAGGATGACATGTGTTAAAGGGATCACACAGTTTTACCTGCCACCCACATGTTTATCACGAATGGAATAAGCATCCTGCCTTTAATCCCAGCCGCAGAGCATCGCTGCACACTGTCCGTCCCACAGACAGTAGGAGGATGAGTTGGCCTGAAATGAAATGCTAAGCAGATATTTCACTGTTATCACTAATACTATCATATTAGTTAGTTAGCTAACAAATCAAGCAATGCAGCTTGCTAATGACAACTATCTATGGTGTACCTGGCTGGCGAATGACTGCAATAGGAAGCTGTGCGGGAACAGTTTGCCATGTGACTCCACTAGTTCCAATAAGACAAAGGCGACTTTTTGACCCACCGGCTGTACCAACTGGCAACGTGCTAGCTGCCTGACTGTTTAACTGAGTCACAAGATCGCCCTGCTCACAAACAATTTCTCATACACTCTCGACTACAACAAATTCCAGTTAACATACGAAGCAGTTAAAAGAAAAAGGCATGCATATCTCACATAATATACTTTCATTTCAGTTGATTCATCTGTTCTTCAGACCAAGGCTTTTCACTCTTAAAAGTTTCAGTGAAATCAATTTAGCAGTTTTAAGACATCTGGTTTACTGTATCACATACAGAAAAACGTCATAATCTCCTTCGACATCATTGGAGAAGTAAATGCACTCACTTACATTACATTTAAACAGTGCACTTTTTGTGTGACAGCTGAGCCTAATGTAACGATGCATGTACAAAACTATGCACGTAATCATGTAAAAAGTGGCAGTTGCTGAAAGTGATCGTCAGGTTGACTGTTTGTGTTATTTGTACACAGTAGGACAACATTTCAACTGACAGTGAACGTCACACGCGTCTCTTGGCGATATCTGAGCTAATGTCTTCCACCACTTCTTCCAGAAATGGACCTTAGTGGAAAACTGAAGCATGTTTTATGGGCTGGATGCCTCTCTTGCTATGTAAGCAGCAGTATTAAATGCTCTCTCAACAGAATTCAAGGCACTGACTCGAGCTCAGGAAAACCTTGTTGATCCACAGACTCCCAATGAAAGGGATGCCACAACTGGCTCTCCAATGCTAGAGCACTTTTGTCTGTAAGTGAAATGGATTAACCTGAGAATTCTATGAAGTTCAATTTTTGAATCACGAACAAACAGCATATAATGCAGTGAGTAAACAGAGATAAACGTTGACAGGTCACTTCAGTGAACCAACTATGTTGGTACTGTCATCAAAAACCACTACAAGCAACAGACAACACATCAATAAACACAAAAAACTATTTCGCAAACAATAATTGTTGCAGAGCAGTAGGATAGACGACCTGCAAGACAATGCCGCCAGCGACCACCGGTGAGGTGGAGTTTGTGTTCCAGACCAGAGGAGTGGCTGCCGACACAGCTGGCTGCTGCACCCTGGTACACATCGGCTGCAACGTGGTACTTGGCAGACATGACTGAGACAATACAACTGAAGAGAGAGGAGATGCAACTCTGATGACTGGTTGTGGTACAGTCAGCGCTTGCGACGTCGACGGCATCAAATGTGTCGATGCTCGCTGTATGCAACAAATACATCACTTGTGGCTACCACCCCACCATCTCCGTTTTATCTGTTGTTTTCTTAACTGAACGTGGGTTAGCAAGTACTGCTTTCTTCCTCCATATGATCCAAAAGACAATCTATGGAAATAAGTAACATAGGTTTTTATGGCTCAAATGTCCTTAATGTTACCAATCAACAGTATCAAGGAGATATATTACTTGGTGCTAATGACATCAATCACTGCTGCTGACAAAATAATAAAAAACTCTGAACGTCAATTTTTCTCCAATCAGCAAAATGTAACAAAATTAGCCCCGTATGTGGACTGACAATCGACTCTTTGCAACTGACGTTTGTGCTAACTTCATAGTCACGTGACACAAAAACTAGGCTGAATATAAAAAATCTGGCCCGGTCAAATTTAGATATTGTGCCCTAGTTTAATAATTATGGTCAGTTGCCAGTTCCCATTGTAAATGGCGGAGGAGATAGCTTTTTAAAACGGCCGAATTTCCAACTTTGAAAGGCTCGTGACCTTGACCTTGACCTTGGATCGGGTCATACAGCATACCGTTGTGCATCACTCATCGACCTCTACCTACACGCCAAATTTCATTGAAATCAAAGTAACTTTTTGTGGACAGACGGACGTACGTACTTACGTACATATGCATGGATGAACGGGTGGAGACATTTGAGATCGGTTTTATTAGGTCGACTCTGTCGAAGAGTTGACCTAATAATGCATTTATGCAACAATCTGTGAATTACGGCTTTTGGTGTTTGTACCATATTGCTGCATTCTCAGCATAATATTTCACTGTTGTATTAATGTGGTTGAGTACAACATGACACAAAAAAACTGGTTAAATAGCTGCAATAAGTAAAAAAGACATCATTATGCTCTTGCCCATAACTATGTCCAGTGACCGTTACTAGTCTGGCCCCCCCTACACTATGTGTAGGTGGCCAGTAATAAGTCAAATTCAGGTAAATTATTTGATTGAAAAAGTATAATTTGTGCAAGATTTCTTATTTTCAAATTATAACTGATCATATAAGATGACTTTTTAAATATAGTACATATTGGCTAGGTGTGTGATTGAAGATGTCTTTAATATCAGTAAAAGAATAGTATTGATGTCGCGTTTGATTATAAGAAGTACATTCTGTTAGTATGTGTCTGACAGAGAGAAATTGATTGCAATCTATACATTTTGGGGGATCTGTGTGTTCAATAAAATAAGAATGTGTTAAACGGGTTTGTCCAATGCACAATCGGTTATATAAGATTCAGTCCTTTCGTTGATATAAAGAAGGAAGACTGGAGTTTCCTACTGTTTGGATAAATTTGGTAAAGTCTATTTTGTGTGTTGACATCATAGTAAAGGAATAGTATTGATGTCGTGTTTGATTATAAGAAGTACATTCTGTTAGTATGTGTCTGACAGAGAGAAATTGATTGCAATCTATACATTTTGGGGGATCTGTGTGTTCAATAAAATAAGAATGTGTTAAACGAGTGTGTCCAATGCACAATTGGTTATATAAGATTCAGTCCTTTCGTTGACATAAAGAAGGAAGAGTGGAGTTTCGTATTGTTTGGATAAATTTGGTAAAGTCTATTTTGTGTGTTGTGAGTTCCAAGTTTGCTGCCACTAGTCATGATTATATCTGTTGTTAATAGGTTCGACATCTGTATATGGGATAGGAATTCGAAGAATCAGTTTACTTAATGCAGATTTGGCAGCTTCATCTGCTTTTCATTACTTGGTAGCCAGAAGAATACCATACACAGGGAATGAAGAAATTGTGACATTTTAATAGAATTTGAAGGGTAATGGGTGTTTGAGCTTTTTGTTAGCAATGGAGTTAAGGCTAGACATAGAATCAAAAAAGTAGATAATGTTTGTGTTGTTGTTTGCTGAGTTCATTAAGGGTTAGAAGTAAGGCATATAGTTCAGCAGTGTATAAGGAAACTGAGTTAGGAAGTCGTTTGTAATAATGTGAGATTTTAGAACAACAGCAGTTGCAGTATGATTATTTTGTTTTCAGCCATCCGTAAATACTGGGATATGCTGTGGATACAGATTTCGTATTACAGTATGCCACGTCTAGAGGGGGTGCACTATAAGTATCCGACAAGCTGCTCACAGCCTACTTACCCTCCCTCCACCCTAAACTACATGCACACACACTAGCACACACTTACTTATCCACCCCTCCCTGGGCATGTGCATTAGACCACTATGAGGTCTCAGTGCTGAGGATAGAAGTAAGCTAGGCCTCTGCTCACAATAACGAACGAACGACCAATTGCCCAATTTTTACACCAGCCTGAACATGCTCAGCAATCAAACAGTCACTGGCTGTCACCTTGTCTTAAAAGGGGCCGCTCAGAACAACAGCAACAACCAAATCAGAATTGTTCCAATATAATCAAAGCAGTATGAAAAGCTCTTGTACATCAAATGAACCGTACTGACAAAACACAGACCTGCAGTGATATGTTTGGTGCAAAATTGATGTTCATCATGTCACCGAGGTTTGTCCCATTAACATCAAAAGACTGACTCTTTGCCTACACATACATATGGTTACTTTTATACAAAAAAACACATGTCCAGTCATTACCAAAAGGAAAACCAAATACTATGAAATCACTGAATAATCAAAGACCGATGACGACCCAACTGTCCAAACAAAAATGCAGAAAGACGGTAGACGACTCCAAAACACTGGTGACTAACATAAGCCATTAGATACCTGGCCTACAGAGGAGATAGGCAGCTGCAGTGGCTGGTGGGTAGCATCAACTAAACTTTGCCGACTGGAACGAGCTGCCGCTTCGGCTGCTGCACGCTGCACAATGGCAGCGACAATGTTCTCCTGAGTACTGTAACTGCATGACGTGCTGCCTTGCAGACCAGGATGCATACTGACTGAACTGGAAACTGAAACACACAAACTCCGAGAATATAAACAGCGAACATACAGACTGTAGCATCTAATATTAGAAATTTTGTAACTATAAAGATACTACGCTATTACAGAGGGATTGCACAACGTGCTATATCAGCTGAAATCTTGTCAACCTTGGCAACATAAAATACATTGGGTGGTTTGGGTAGGCAGGAGTCAGTCAAGGTCACTGTAAATATCACCATTCTATAGAGCACATATGAGTTCCTATTAGCCCTTCATAGTAATTGTGTTCCTATCTTGCACAGTTTCTAAGATATAGCAAGAAACTGGCCAAAATTTGCCAACTTTAACCTACCCCAGTGGTATTTGGTGTCCCCATTTGGGAAAACACCATTCAAGTTTCATCAAAATTTGCTGTTTGGAATCTTTCTAACACCTACACCTCGGTAAACGTAGTGTATCATCTACAATTTTTATTCACCTTCTGCAAGCCTTTCCAAATGTCATTTTTCAGAGAATTGTGAATCAGTTAACAAGGTTTAAACTGATATAGTGTGTCACACGGTCCACTGGTTATATACGAGCTTCTTGTAAAATAGAAAACAAAGATTTTTCAAACTTTTTCAATTTCAACTGGATTTGTACTAAAATCAAATTTTTCAAAATTCTAATTAAATTTTTCTACTTAGTTGTTTCTCCATGGACAAATTTGTTATTTATTATTTTCAACTGTAACAAACTACCAAGGTTGCATGATGGAATAAAACAAAATTGTTAGTCCAGCAGTCTGACTCAGTTATCAGTTGAGATGAAGAAACAGATCTGTTAGGCGAGGTCATCATCAGTCTCCTAAGGTTTCTATTTCAACAACTTAAAAGAAATGCGTTTTTCATGTTTCTCCACAGCAAGGTGATTGTGGAGTAAAATTTGGAATGTGGATCCGCCAAGTAACTGCTGACAAACCGTGAGAATTTTATAACAATCATGCACAGGACAGCCCTTGAGGGACAGTTACATTCCCAAATTTCATTTTAAAAAATTAGTCTTTGGGGTCCCATATCCCTATCGGTGCAATGTGTCACACTTGCGGGGAGAAAACCTCAAAATCGCTCGAGTAATCTAAACAACAACATATGTCCTGTCGGCATCTTGCCGGTAACTCTGTTATTGCTTCCTCTGCTGGTGTTGACAATCAGCAACAGCTAAGCAACAGTATCTGGTCTGAATGCACTTGATGAGTCCCCAACGTCCAACAGTTAATTGGTTGAATGAATACTTGTTGTAGTGATGCTTTTGCCTAAGTCTGGTTCATTAAGTTAGCAATGAAATTATTATGCTTTCTTCAAGTCATTTCCACACCAGAATCAAGTTTAATGTTGGTACTGAATTGAAGTACCAGTAATATGCTGAAAATCCAAGTTTTTAACCAGCTCTGTGGCATGAAATGGCTAATTTAAATCATGACTTATGGATTTAAAATGCCTGATTTAAATCACATCCAACCTGTCAGTTTAAATCATGACTTATTGTTTTAAAATACTTGACTTAAATCACATCCACCCTCACAGTAGTTTACTTCAGCCAACCAAAAACACACTCATACTGACCAGCAGCAGCAGCATGGCCAGACTTCACAACAACAGTGCCAGCTGATGGCAACGGCTGATTGTCCGTTGGAGGCAAACTCCCATGCAACCGCATCTCTGACTTGTCCACTGATAACAAAGTGTCAGACGTAAGTGGTGGATTACCACTGAGCAGCTGACACAACGTGCCATTCCTGTATTGCAGATTGCTGGCAACTGTGGATGAAGATGGAGATGCTTCCATTGACATGAGCTGTGACTGGATCACACTGATTGCTTTCTGATCGAGGGCCGACAGTGACTGAGGTAATGACGGAGGCACAGCGTGACAACCACCAAGCACGTTATCAAAATCGGCCACAGAGAGACCGGGCTCAGATAAAATCTGCTCAAGCTGTCGGAGCAACTCATTGTTGTCAAGTTGCATGTGGCTTGCTATAGTTGCGCTGTCTGCTGCTGACTGACTGAGCAACAACGAGCCTGCATCAACAGCCGACGAACCTTTATCAGTCACGAGAGACGATCCAGCGTTCCCCAACAACGACGAACTGCCCGTCTGCGGACTGGGAACGAACACATCATTTGTGATACTATCGCTTCTCACCAGAAAGGAAGACACTGTAGCTCTGTTACCAATCACTTGCTCATAGGATGGTAGCCGGAAGATGCTGTTGGTGGCTGACGTGGATTCAGTGGCTGACCATCTGCTGGGATTAACCGCTGACGACTGCTTTGCAGTGGCCACGGTATGCCTGTCGTTCGGCGTCAGTAAGATGTTTCTCTGCAGATTAAGCTGTGGACTATTAGATACGACGGAGTTGATCGCGGAGATGCTGACCGGCAGTGACGTGGTACTGCAGCATGACGACAACAACTGTGAAAGTATTGTACTGGTACTTGGCTGACCACTTGTGAAACCTGACGGTAAAGTGACCTCAGGCTTGCACGCCGACAAATATGATGACACTGAAGCAGCTTTGCGCTTGCTGCCCGTACGACTTGTTGGTCCTGCGGACGTCACCGGCACAGACGAGTCGTCACGTTCCCACAATGCGGTCAAATGCTTCGTCAAAGTTTCATTGAAAATGGAATAGGACGATGATGATGACTTGTCGAATCTCGGCATCTTTGATGGTACAGCATCTTTCTTGCTGGCTGCAGTTGAGTGAACTGCATCAGTTGTCTGCTCAGTCATGCAAAACAACATCTCAGTCATACAATACATCTTGAACTGTCACCTGCTGTTAGTTAACGGCTTCAAATATACGAAATCTCAATCACACACAGACACACAGACACACACAAACCTACAGGCATGAGCAACAGGCCAGTCATTAGACAGAATTGGATACGCTGAAGCAGTTAAAGTATCATCAGCACCTTCATTGCAGACAGTGAAATGACGTGTGCGTTGGTTTCAGCATAAAAATAGGCTATATCATGGACCAGGTCTTGATAGAGATTTAGTTCGGCGAGGTTAAGGATAGACAACGATACAGTAAAGTAACCTCCCAACCTTGTTGCCTTTTGTTTAGCATCGACCACAAATGGGAAAGAATAGGAGAAGGCTCATTTAAGCTATTACTCTATCGCCTACAACAGGGTGGAAACTAACCAACCACCACAAGACCTATTTATCAGTTCAAAGTGATATTATGTGTAATAGTTGTTCATCAGTTCCTATAACATATCATTGCCTAACGTCTCTCGTTGTATAATATCTTTTCCATGTGGTTGTGGCTTTGGAATGCTTCTCTTATGTAAAACCCAAAAGAAGCATTTGGGGGACCTCCCACCCACGGTACCAGACCTTCCCCTGCATCCCAAAATGACTGTGCATGGTGTGACAAAAAGCCTAGAATAAAGCTAGGTCTGGAGCTTGGGGTCAGGTTATACAAGGATGTACCTGCATTTCTGGGATCCGGATCCCCCTAAAAATGCCTGATGCAGCCATAGCTTCCACACTAGTCACGGTAGTCTCCTGCAGTGGTATAATGGTACTAAATGGGATACCAAAACGTTTAACAAACAGAAGTCAAATGGCAAAAAAAATTAATTAGCCCTGTACGGGACTGACTGTCGACTCCTACTTACTGTCAACTTCAAAGTCACGTGACACAAAAAACCAGGACAAAAAATGCAAAAATCCGGCCACGATAAGCTTTAGGTATTGTGCCCTAATTTAAAAATCCATGGTCATTTGCCAGCCGCCATTATAAATGGGGGGGGGGGGCACATAGCCTTCGAAAATGGTCGAATTTTCGACTTTCAAAGGCTCGTGATCTTGACTTTGGATCGGGTCAAACTGCATAGCATCAAGCATTGCTCATCGACCTCTACCTACGTACGAAAATTTCATTGAAATCGAAGAAACTTTTTGTGGACGGACGGACGGACATTTGAGACCCACTTTATTAGGTCGACTCGGAGGATTCGACCTAAAAACCGGACATTCTGCTAATCAAGATAATCTGGAAAACAGTGTGTAAAAATAGTTTGTGAGTGTGTGTAATCATGTTGAAATGTTATCAACACATCTGCAACGTACAGTAGACAGAGTGACTGCATCACTGGCAGAGCACGTGGTAGCACCATTTGCAATTTTCTCCAACTTCGGCAGCAACTTCAATGGCGTTTGCTCAGAAGATGAGGAAGAAGGCTTCAGTAATTCCTATTATTCAAATACAAGCCAGCACTGTGTCATATCCGAAACAACATATCCGAGGATACGGCAAAGTCAACTGCTTGCTCAATGATCCACGGATGGCTGGATTACTGCAACTGTGTCCTGTATGGCACAATGGCCACGAATCTGAACAAGTTTCAACGCGTTCAGAACTCTGCTGCGTGAAACGTAAGAAAATCCAGACATTCTGATCATGCAATGACGATCCTTACCTACCTACACTGGCTGCTGACCAAGTATCGAATACAGTAAAAGATCACAGTCATTGTCTACAATGTCCTCACCACGCAATAACCCAGATACTTGGCTGACATCACTAGGTTCCATGCTCAGTCCGGTCATCTTCGCTCTAGCAACAGAAACCTACTACAGAAGAACCGCACCAACCCTCCTTTCTCAAGCCACACCTATAGTCTGGAACAATCTATCTACCACAGCATGCCATTTCAGACCTTTTCAGTCTAACTACATTCAAGTGTCTGTTAAAAACAAAACTGTACAAACGTGCATTTACTGCTGACCTGTGATGTAACATGCACTTGCCATTCTTCACTTTGTGAATGACTCAATGTGCATCATCAACCGTATAATAATAATAACAATAAAAACAACAACAATAATAATAATAAGCTGACAATACAATCCAATTTTTTAACTCCCTCGGGTACATAGATACCGAGGGTAATAATAATAATAATAATGTGGGAGAACCGTCCATAGCTCACTATAACAAAATAAAGCAGTTGGAGATGGCAGACTTTACGCCTGCCCCACAATAAGGTCACCCGCCATGCCACATTATCAAATCATTTGCTGCCAGCTGTGGGCAAGTCGATATCGCTCAGACAGGGGGTGTCGGTCACTCGTCGATGACCACTCTCACCAAGCCATTGTGTATAGACCATTGCGTAAAACATGGCATTATCTACCAAACTCGAAATACATAAAATGTTGCGCTGTGTCAGAGGACGACCGAACGACAGCCACTGCTATACTTAATAACCTTGACAGCACTTTCATCTTGGACTTGCTGACAACACTGGACACATCAATGCATCCAACTTTTCTTGACATCAATAATTTTCACTCATCAACTAATACACACGAGTTACGGTTACACAGTTAAGGCATCAGCTTACTAGCAGATATATTTGTAACATGCTACACTAAAATATTACGCTATGTGGCAACCACCAAATAAGCTAAATATGATCTGCCTCTTATCTGGAACAAGGAAAATTACAGAACATATATGATTGACTACTTGCATTTTACATATTCATATTATAGGTAAACATAGCATCTATTGATTACGTGCTATTGTTTAACTGGCCAATTTTCTACAGTTACTCCACTGAACCCTTGAAATTTGTGAAGCAGTTTTTTATAGGCCAGATGCCCTTCTGTTACCCAACCAAGTGTAGAAACATTCAATGCCCACAGCTATCTCCAACACATAATGACAGATGTATACTTACACGCAACAGTACATTCCGCGACGGAGCCATTCGAGGGGTTGTGACCTTTAACTGAACTCCGCCACTCGATGTCAGTGTGCCCAGGCTCTGTAAAGATGCAACAGTCATCAAAGACGGAACATCAGATGTTTGGCTTTGATGAAGAGAAGACGACGGCGTTGTTAACTGATCGACACTATTTGAATGGGACGTGAACGATGGAGGAGACCACAAGTGCGAAACGGACGTCAGTTCAGCGACACTAAACGTGAGCGGCTGTGCAGACGGCGACGCCTGCTTAATGCCAAGCGTGTCATCGACTGAAGTTATCAGCTGCACAAATGGTGGCTCTACCTGATTACTCAGTGTCAGTGAAGATGGTCTCCTACTCGGGACAGACACTGGACTGTTGTATCCAAACATAACTTCTGACATGGACGATGATCGGTCTGCACTGCTAGTTTTCTGGGAGTCCAAAATTATGCCCTGACTCATTCTGGAGCCAACTTCTAACGGTTCACTGACGGAAGAGGAACTGGCGGCAGTTTCGGATCGATCCTCTAAAAGCTGTTTCAGTATGATGGCTGGTCGCAGATGTCGGCCGGACATGTCAAACATGCGTGCGTCTGCCAATCCATATGCTGCGGCAACCGCTGGAGATGCTGACGCAGCAGGAGAATGCCGAGTAAACTGCGTTAATTTATCTGGAACAGCAGCAGAGGCAGCAGCAGCGGCTGTCTTGTCGCCAGTAACAACCTCATCACTGCCCAGCAGCAGGTCCTTCAGACCGACATCATGTGAAGTCTGAAAAGGCTCCACGGTGGTAGATGTTGACTGAGAGGCAGCCAGAAGTGGGCTGGTAGGCGTACCATGCTTCAGGCGCCGAAGGTGCTCAATCAATGGCACCGCTGGAGGTGAACTGCAGAGTGGCCGACTACCGGTCTGCTGAGACCCAGCTGTAGAGAAACTGGGCTGTGCACAGTGCAGACTTGATGAACAAGAAACACTGGCAGACACTACAAATGCATACAACAGAATCGATTGAGTTGAAGGTTTTACGTCCCACATGACACAAAATAGGTCATTTCGGAGCCTAACGTGTGGTAATTCTGCTTAAGGTCTGGTTATTCAAAAACTGAAAAGCTAGTAAATAAGACATGGTTTTAAAAATAAAACTTTAAACTACACCAATGCACATTCCTCACAAATTTCTGGGATTTTACTGGAATCAATCTGCTCCTACTCAGATACACTTTACACCATTTCTCAGCAGTTCTATCAATGTCTTAATCCATACGTAATGTTCAAAATGGGCGAAATTGCTGTTTGCAATGTTTTACAATAGAAATTATTGGCACAGATAACAACACACCAGGTGTTTGAATCAGCTGCTGCTGCGGCTGTAAACTGCTGACAAGATCTCTCGTGACTGTGTCCTCTGCTGATGTTGGGAATGAAAGCCGTGTCAGTTCAGGCTGTACAGCTGGCTGTGCGCCGGACAGCAGCAGCTCAGCCAAGATTGCTTGCATCTCATTGTCAATCAGCTTCAGATCAGTTGCAGCAGCTGCTATCACAATGACAAAGACAACAATGTCATCATTGCAACAACTGACTCACGAAATAAGTCAAACACAAATTCCCAGCTACAGTAAACAGAGTGAAAACTACATCGTGAGCCATAAAAACGTGCCACTTTATTTTTCACCATAACTCCCATATTTCTTGGTGAATTTTTATACTATTATGCCAATTATGCCAATTAAAACAGGAAAGAATACACTACAATGTAGTTATTTAACGGACTAATGAGCTATAACTGTGTCACACTGCAATGTTCACTTCACTGAGTAACTTCATGCATAATAATAAAATAATGAAACAGAATGGGAATATGTATGTTAAGTTCTGAAGATAAAATTTTGACCAAAGCCGGCAAGAAAATAAAAGATTTTCTGCCCTTACTCATCAAGAAATACCCTAAGAAGTAAAAAAACAAATAATGGGGAATTTCTCACTCGCGAAAAAGTTGTAATTGACAACGATTGATGCCCACCATACGTGGTCCAAATTTCATCCACATTTATCTGGCAAATGTTTTATGAACGCTTTTAAATTTTCGGCCCAAATGGCTATAATGTTAACTAAAAATGTGAAGGGGTGTAAATGTTTTTTTGGGAAAAGATATAAAAAACTACTCCAGAAAGTTGCGTGTTGCAGCCCTCTACCAATGTGCCGAATTTCATGACGATCCAATGACATTTAGCAACACTTAGGCCGACATTTTCAAAATCCCGCTTCACCCCATAGTCGACATATTAATATTATAGTGGGCTACAATGGAGCCGGACAGCACATTCATTAAAGTTACATAAAAGAGAGACCATATTGATATATATTAGGGAGACAATTATCAATATCTGGAACAAGTTGGATAAAGAATCTGTTTTTGCAATATCACTCAACAATGGCAAAATTTATGCACAGATGAGATCATTTCCAAGATCAAGCAAGCCAGATCCCTGAGAAAACTCTAAATGGTAAGATACAGTTAAATGGTAAGTAAGTTATATGGAGTCAATGATACACATACTTCAAACACACAGGCAGTCAGTTCACAAGTATCCGAAAACTGAACAACTAAATTCACTAACAAAACGAGATCAGTTAATTATCAGTCACCTGACACAGGTCCATTGGAGCCAGCAAAAGACACGTTGCTATCCGTAGTAAGAGATAAGAGATCAATAGTGCTGCATTCAGACGCCAACTGTTGTAGAGCAACCAGCGACATTGTTTGAGACGTTGAGCTATCTGATATAGACAACGCCGGGTTATTGCTGTCTGGCGAAAAGTTACTAGATGCATTCAGAGACGTCACATTCTGGGCAGAATTGTCTAATGACGACGAATCCTGGCACTGTAAGTATTCCATAATGTCATCCATGTTGAGGCCGTTACTTGCCGAAGCACCTGCATTGTCCAGCCAACCATCACTTTTGCCAACATCCTCACTACAGCTACCAGATGTATCCATAATCTCAGCAAAACTTGCAGCAGCTACAGAAGAAAGAGGTTCAATGTTGCGTCCAGTGTCTGTAGATGTTGGTAGTGAAACCTTGGCTGCATCACTCTCAGCATCCTTCACTGATGGCATCTCTTCTCTGTCAGTCCAAACAAAAACCAACACAGTACACAATTGGTGCAATGGGTCGGACATTGGACATGCAATTAAGAGGTCATGAATTTGACTTTGGGTTGGGGCACGGCAGAAAAACCACTCTAGGCAAGTTGTTCACACCCATGTCTGGTTACATAGCATTTGTACTGGTCAACAAACAGTTGTGCTCTGCAGTGGTCTGGCAGTGCATTAGCCATGCCTTACATACTTCAGTAGTCAAACATCTACAAACTCAATGCCTAGGTTATGCAGATCAGCACCCGCCTACACTCTGTATGAAGCATGCAAACTTTTAACTCAAGGAATACACATGAGGCAGACATACAAAATGCTCACAGAGGAGTGCTTGACTGACCTGGCACTGGTGGTGGACCGACTGATGAGTGCTTTCATCAGGCATATTGACGCTGACCCGTTCAACTCGGACTCTTCATTGCATTGCCTAGCACCATCAACAACGCAACACACCTCACTAATCAACAAACAGCAAAGCAGATTGTACATGAATTGCATGCGTCTAGTAGACAACGGAACATATTACAATGTAGAGAACGTATTCCAACAGCACAGAGATTTGTTGCAAAAAAATTATCTAAAATTCAAGTGGCTTGAATGGTTACAGACTGCTACATAAGTGGCCTTAAACCACATCATTTCACAACTAAATTTAAAATTAAACTGGGTGAACCAGACCTCTACAGGCGGGATAGAACCTCCTGCATTTTTGTGAGCGGCACCTGGATTTGCGTAATTTTTTCTCTCTCTGTATCGGCTCCAAAATATGACCAAAAATGCTTGAGATATTAAATAAACATCACTATATAAAGATGAGTTTTGACACTGTGCACACCCCACTCCAGGCTGGCTCAGATGATGCATTCACACAGTAACTAGGTTTCAGCAGTACAAGAACAACTGTGGCCAAATGATGCTATGGATGACTATTAGTGGTAACTGTACAAATCACATTTGCATCTGTTAGGTGCAAATCCACAGCCACAACCACAGAGATGGCTTCCAAATGCCATCAATAACTACTGCCAGCTACCTTCTTACTGTAAGTTTCCAGCTGAACATGGGTCTGCAGGTGCCGCCTCAGTTTTCTTCCCGCACTTGTTCCTGACAAGAACCTCGGGAGATGAGTGGCACAGATGTCTTTCCTGTCACCCAACGACAGTGTCAGAAAGCACTGAAAGAAACCCAAACAACGACTCAGTCCAGTGGCTTGGCGCTATCCTCACTTCATTCACCAATGTACTACTAAGGAAGGGGCACTGGTCCCTCTGTACCAGCTCTTCAATGCCAGAACCCATTGCCACCAGTAACAACATCGCACATCAGACCTGACAATGGAATGTGTCGAGGCTACACATTCCGACGATGCCGAACTCAGTTCAGTCCGACACAATTTGCTCTTTGTCTGAACGAATGCATAGTGACCTTGAGGCATTCGGAAACGGTAGACGCCACTCAGATTGGACCCTATTTTCATTACTGTACACACAAGAAACACACATTACATGTACTGGTGTATATTGTTATTGCAGAGTTATTCTGATCAGTGAGAAAAGCCAATATGCACCACAGGCAACATTTCAGCATGCACTGAACACCACAGTTCTATCACAGTTCCTGAGATCAAACAATGCAGCATACGATCAGGTTTGTTGACAGTGATTTAAGGTTTAATGTCCCATATGACATAGAAATAAATGGAGACAATCTTCCCAGTCAATTCCTTAGGTTGGTACAGAAGAAACTAAATCTAACACAACAAAACCAGACATGCACCAGTAAATCTGAAGATCCCATAACACAGAATACAAAATAACTATAAAAGCTAAACTCAGGTTTGATCGTCTAGTATGATGGCTGGCCTGGAAATGGAACAGGGCCAGCCCACATGATCAATGGCATCTTAAAAAGGGTAGTTTACCACACACATTACAGAAGCATGGACGATGCTCATCTTACAGGCCTCTGAGCATATCAAGGCGTCTATGATGCATGGCCAGTGTTATCCACACACTACTGCCCTTTTTCAGGTACCAAATTACACTTCTTGGTGACAGAGGCACATTCATATAAACAACATGAAACCACAAGGAGTCAAATCCACGACCTCTTGCTCGCAATTCCGACAGTGTGAAAATAACAAGATGCAACATTTTTCAGCTATGCTGGCATAATTAATTCATACAGAAGAGCAATCACCATACAATCGACACAACAGTAAAAAAGAGCAACCAGCCTTCTGCATAGTGTCTCTTCATCTGAGCAACGTCACTTGCATGACAGAAATCCTGAATGTTGTGTCCTATCAAGGACTGCAATAAGATGTTCTCTTTATCACTACAGTCAAAAAAAACAATCCACAGCATACTATATCTTATAGTCCACAGTTAAGCAAGATGCATAGCCACCTGCAAATGATTGCTTTTGCTTCCACATTAATGGCTTGACGAAAATTGACCAATATAATATCATGTCAAACAGTTATGGAAACCTGCAGAATACGTAATTTTTGTAACAAGTAATATATGTCTTTTTTGTGGTTTGAACACTAACTACTACTCTTTGTAACCATGTCTCGCCTTATTACCAACGGTTCAGTGATGTCACAGCAGCTGTCTCAAAACTGTTGACGTCTTTTTTGCTAACAATGTGGACTGCTGTCCAACTTATGCCATTTAAGCTCTTCAGTCAATGGGTCTAACAGTATAGGTAGTGACCTGGTCATTGCCTGCCCAGCAACTCTCACTTATTCACCAAGACATACTGGAAACAAACTATTATCTGACGTGGCAAGGGACATGTTATCTGCCAATATGTCCAGATTCGGCAAACCAGATATGACATCTATCCATTACTACCACTATTTATTTCTACTTATCTTAAGTAAAAACTAGGGATGTTAAACTCGATTTGAAAACGCTACCGGGAGTCGGAGGGGCGGGGCGGGGGCGAAAGTGACCAATGCACATGCATCATGTACTCGATCACTCTCTCCATTCATGTCACTCAACCACCGGCAGAGTGCACATTCTGCACTCTGCGTGCCTCGCACCTGACCAACTCGTCACTTGCCAGTCACTGAATTGTTATACCAACTTTGGGCACGGGGCGGTGGCAGGGAGAGGTATACCCCAGTGCAGGTCTCTTATCATCACACCCTACGGTCAGACCAGGTGGTACGGCACGCAAACGTGGCCGATGGTGTCCTTCTGACGCCGCCCGCCAGACGACCATCCACGCCGCCTACCACAATGTCGGGAATAGCGGTCTGAGCATTGAGGTGGCTGGCACATCTGATTTCAATGTTTCCAGGCTCTGAGTAATTCCCGTTTGGTGGCGACGAAGTCACATTGCACACTGTTTATGCAAGATAATGGTTTCAGCAAAGCTGCTGTATTGTCGTAAAAATGTTTGATGTTGACTCCTGCATGGATGTGCAGATCAGCATGGCAGCTTCATGAAACAACGTCTATGGAGTAATCAGCGGCGCAATTAATGTATCTACGGCTGAGTAAAGATGAAACGATACCGCCTATAGGCAGCCGACCAGTGGCGGCGCTATACTAGTGTCCAGGACTCGCCAGATCGTATGACCTTGCTGCAAAGCTTGCGCTCTGGCGGTCGCCCTGGCTCAAGTTACATGAATCAAGTTTCAAGACGGTGGAGTTCGAGACTAGTTTAAAACCAAAGCTTCAAATGATTGAACTTAGTTTAACATCCCGAGTAAAAACAGTATAATAATGATGATGTTACTCTGCATTTACTGTGCAATTCTCAGCTGATCAATGTACACTCAAAACTTAAACAACACAGACACCCTGCAGGAAGTAAATGATCTACTACATAAACAGCCAGCTACATTAACAATCACAAGTGCACAATACTTATTAAATGACACAACAAGTCAGTTAACAAAATACTAACATACAGTTAACTAGAAGAAACCAGCACTTTCCAGAGCACCATGACCCACATCAGGGCTGGCTGACTGTGAAAAACTCCATGCACTGAAAAACCAGGATTCAGCAGCACTGGCCAAACGCACATGATGCATGGAAAACCCAACAGCAAACGTCAACATCATGTTCCTTCTTAGGACCGACGCTGACATGATTTTGTGCCGTGTGATCTTGATCTTTGACCTCAAAATAAACTTGTTTCCAGGATTCACGGTGGACCATGTCTATGTCAAGTTGGTGATCCTAGCTGCAGCGATTTTTTGAGATATTGTGTGGAAAATCAAACCAAAAAACTGACAGACAGACAAACGCATAAACGCCACCGATCACACTACCCACGTGACTACTATCATCGACGGTAATTAAAAAGAAACTCCACCACAGCATTCTCAATTAACTGACATCGTACCCCGTGTCCACGACAAGAATTGTGCCGTGCAAGTCTTGCTTTGTGTTGAACTGTGCAATACTCTGTGATGCTTGCGACTTGTTGACGACGGCCATCCTCCGTGCAATACATGCCAGAAAAAACTGGTTGTCTACACAGAAACAGATGCAAGATATTTCAGTAGAACACAGCAAGCTGTGCACATAGACAGCTAAAGCTACCAATGACAATATGCCTTGTAATGTGCAATGATCTGAAAGCAGACTTGCCTGACACGGCTATCCTATCAATCTTACGTCCATCAAAACTATTAGTAACAAATACACAAATGTTTACCCAAATAATCAGTATCATTCATCAATGCAAAATATAGAATATACAAATAGAATACACATTTACAGTTAGGAAAAAACTATAACTACCTAACAGTAAACCATTGTGAAGATCTCAACTCCTAAATGATCTACCTTGTGCTGAGTGGGATATAAAACACCGCTCGCTTACTAGCTCATGAATAAATATACAACTATTCATAGGAATTTACGGAATTACTGGACAAAGACAGACATAGAGTGCCATCAAAATAAGGAAACATTAACACATTTGTCAGCAGTTGCCTTCAGAGCTTTGACACTGCTGATTTGGCATTAGCAAGAGCATCCAGTCTAATTTGCGTGTAGTCCAACAGTTGCCATATCTCGCCATAATCTCTTGCTTCATTACAAAAATCCAGAATGGTTTGCCATTCTGGTACTGGCTTGCTCAGTTTGTCCTGGAATATAGCCATTATAAGTGTCGTTGTTGTCATCAACAACCTGTCAGCAAAAACTAGGTATTAAATTGCACTTGCCTGGCGGGGATATTGAGCCTTTGTCTGTATCACACGGGTATGGCTGCAATATTGTCAACATCTGCATAGACTCATAACACGAACGGCCTTCAGAGACTTCATTATCATCTACAACAAATATAACAATAAGTCATTTGAATAATTCAAAATAAATGGTAAAACAAAAAATGAAGACATGCCAACATCAGTGTGCCAATGTATCACTGCACAAGATTAATAAGCCAATCAATGATCTACACAATCCACAATAAATTTTCAAACAAAATAAAAACACAAGCCATCACTTAAATTACTCATATCAAATCAGCATAAACACAAGAGACACGGCATTTCTCACTGGATTTGATAAGGACTCGACACAAAAATGAACTGCTGCGATTTGACAGAGGACTGTTACAGCTTGCATGCAGTTCAGCCTCCGGCAGCGACAAACAGCGCTCGAACTCGTGACAGTCATCTGAGTGAACCAACGAGTAGATGCTTTTGCCAAGCAGGTCCGACTGTGCACAGAAACAGCAGATTTATAATACAAGATAATAATAATGACACTAGTAATAATAATAATAATAATAACAATAATAATGCTGGCTGATATTGATATTTTGCTCTTCGTGTTTTTCGTATTTTTTCTGGTTTTTACTTGACGATTTCTTTGATAATTTGTTCTCATGCATTGGAAAGCAATGTTCATTAATCAATTGTGTGGCAGTAAGTGTCTACAGCTTCATCCAACTAGACAGAGCTGCTGTGGTTTGGTTCCACATCACAGACGCATCAGCTGCCATCATAGACCAGCATCATTCATGTCAACCAGTGTGTCGTCAAGCCAGTGACTGTCATCCAAAACCTCGCCGTATGGTTCGACGTCGAGCTGTCGATGCACTTGCATGTCTCATGTGTGGTGCAGATATGTGATCATCATCTGCGCCGAATACGTGCCATCCATAGACCACTTCGCCGGCATAGCTGCCAGCATAGGTACAGCATTCATTGTCTGCTCTGTAAAAGGAAAATGGCTTGAACTATGATCAAAGGTCAAGGTCACACGGTTACGAAAACCGCAATAATCACACAGTTGCTAGTGACCATGTCCCGTATTCCGTACACCTATAGGCCACTGTGCTACCTGCGGCCGTTGCCAGCATGGGTCTGCATGTCAATACGACTGCCTATGTTTTCTAGTTTGTTTTAGATCTCAGTCTTATACACTCTGCTACATAAAAAAATCAATAATAAACAGTGCAGCTGAATCACGTCAAAACCACCTCCACCATCTATGTTTCAACAGCCATTTTTCCATGTGAACCTAAGTGAGCCAGTCCCACTCAGTCCTCTCCCTACAGTTATTATGGAAAAGAACCTCTAAGGATAAGTGGCTCGGCTCCCTTCCTTTCATCCAACCGAAAGCGTCAGGGCACTGAAGAAAACTGGAGGTGCCAAAAATTGCAGCCAAAGAAACTCTCAGTTATTTGAGCAATTTGTGACAAAAAGTCAATTCAATGTGCCCGTAACTTTTGCCATAATCTCACAGGACATACAAGTGCATTGGCAGCAATCTAAGACGATGAGTTAACTAATATACAAATATACATACAGGCTGCACATCATAGGTTAACAGTACATAAAACTAACTAAACTTATTACTGCATGTACACGTGATGACACAGTTTCCTGTATCAACAACAAGTAGCCAATAATTAGTCAATAAACAGCAGGTGCAAATCTCTATATCTAGTGTTACGCTGTTTGAGTTCAATGACATAACAGATAATGTGAACAACAGACCGCAGTATACTGAAGATAGTTTGCGACATTGTCCGACACAAATTGTACAGTTCCATCACAGTTGAGCAGTATTAGAAAGCCATCAAGTGCCTACATACACCACACACAATCATCTCTGTCAAAAAAACACATGCTACAACTAACACGAGCTTCAGTTCAATCTTTCCCGTACACAAAGGAATGAACCTAGATGACTAGATGACTGCTGCCTCAGGAGTGAACTGATGAATCATGGTTGTGCACAAAATCATATTCCACATCGCAAATTCTACATCTGGAATACTGCTATATTCAAAAAAGAGAAAATTTTACAACTCACAGAAACTATGAATCAATATCTATGACATCCACTGTTTACATCAGTCAAAAATCATACACAGAGAAAATCCTAAGCTGCATTTTGCACACAAGACAATCGTAGACAACAGACATCTATGGTGAATGCACTCACCCAGTGCAGGTTGTGCAGACTTGAACCATGTACACAGCCAGCCAAATGACCAGCACACCTCGCTAGGTGGTCACGCCACACCCCTGCCACTGATGAATCCATCCATACTAGGCTGTTATGCTACCTCTCTTCCCCTCTCAAGTGCCATATGGCCCATTATGTGAAAACGTAACATCATTCACAAAACCGGAAGTAGATATTGCACTTTCATCGGAGGAGGACCTTACGGTCACATTTAATGCAATTTCATGAAGTCTGGATGTGTGGACAGATGGACAAACAAACAGACAGGCAACGGACATACAGACACGCTGATCGCAATACTCTGCATCCCTACTGAGGGCAAAGTAATAACACTGTGTGACTCATTAATTATCACAAATGACTACTTATTTTGCCTACTGTACAAATTATTACAAAATAGGAGAGAGGGTTTAAAAGTGACTTATTCACTGTTAAAACAGTACGATGTAAGTAGGCTGACATTATGCAGAGATGAACAGTCCCTTTAACTGTATTAATATGAAGCTTGCCTGTATGTTCACTGACACTAGTAGAATTTTTAATTGGCTTGTATCAGAGACAGTCTGTAAAATTACTCCCATGCATGATGCAATTACCTTCTACCATTGTCACTAACAATAATTATTATGTGCAATGACATGCAGACGTTCACGTACCTCTAGGATGAGCGGACCAATAATGCCATTTGCAAGGATATTTTGCGCAGATTCGGTGGAAGACACATAACTCTGCTGTACACTGTCGCTAACTAAGCCCTCTACACAACAAACAACAGCTGCACATTAGAGATCGTACCGGAACCGTTTCTGGTACTGTTCCGGCGCGGAACAACGTCGGTTCGGTCCGGTCGCGGAACGTTTTTTGTTCCGGAGGCGAAACATGCTAAGCATTTTCTCTGTTCTTAGTGAGACCATACGACATGCAAAGTGACACTAACTGCCCGCTTCCCCGACTTACTATCTTCATTCACACTAGCATATGTGTGCCGGCTTCAAAGCCGCTGTGTGGTCTCCTGCTGTGAGTAAACAACAGACGTAGCCGCCATTGATGTTATTCATGCACGGCTGCAGTCATTACCAAGGCAGTACAGTTTTCTCATGCTTGACGTACAGGACCAGGTAAACGGCGTGCTGACAGCGACGATCCTTAGTGGAGGGGTGGACACTGGGAGGCGTGAGGGAACATGCTGTGACATGCACGCCTCCGATTAAATCCACGTGTACGTCGGAGGGCGAATGCGGCGCGGATCTGCGTGTGCGGTTCGGTTCCGGACGGAACAAATTTGTGCAGTTACTGATTCGTCTCGCAACAGCAGCGGTCGGTTCGTTCGATCTCTACTGCACATGCTGGAGGTTTACTCCAGTGGAAATGTGTAAATGTTTCTAATGCATTTTCATATATGAACATCTGTGTTACACAAAATTTACACCCTTTAGAAAGTAACCATAAATGACTGAACATTGCAAGTTTTTATTCCACTGGCCACTGAAAAGCAGTACACTTTCTGATGCAACTATAAGATAGAAATATTTACATTATGTGCAAACATGGGTTAAAAATGTGAGGTAAAATTTGAAAGTTTTGTTTGCTAAGTATGTATTTTCACTTTTGGCCGAAAAAGCATCTTCATTGTTTTCATTTTTGTTATATGAGGCCAAAATAAGCTGTCATTTCCTTTTCCATTTTCAGCCACAAAAATGCACTGTTTTGTTGTCTGTAACATACATAGTGAACAAACCTGCATTGGAAGATGGACATAAGTCCTGCAATGCTTGACCATTCTGTTTCATGACGGTTGCCCGCTAGCACCAGTACCAAATCAGTATCAACTGACACATTCTTTAGAATAAGCACACTTTCATATACGCTTCTTTCTCCAACTGTCTACAGTAACATAACACATGTCAAATTGCACATGATAGGCAATTGTATGTAATCTGATGTAAGCCAAACTCAATCTGCCCACCCTCACATTGCCATTAATGCTACCAGTGCCATGTGCAATGTCCTTGGTAGGAATACCTCAAAATACAAAATCCCACTTTTATGCTAAATCCAAATGGCATTATTATGCAGTTTATATTACTATAGTGTAGGGATTAGTGATGGCACGATATGGCTGTGGGGGAAAACGATGGATACGATACGATACTGCACAAAATATCGCGATACGATACGATATGATACAATACAGTGCCAAAACGCTGCGCTGTGTGTCAACAGTCC
>Ga0209780_1000245_pt1 | contig 27242 bp, 16 predicted proteins | sample WorMetexBAHAMAS2_FD_187384 | JGI IMG/M metagenome (GOLD analysis project Ga0209780, IMG submission 187384) | Marine gutless worms symbiont microbial communities from Max Planck institute for Marine Microbiology, Germany - Inanidrilus exumae... | ecosystem: Host-associated > Annelida > Digestive...
CCCATATGCCCAGAAGCCCCCCGTGGTCGGATATGCACCTAATTTGGCGCAGCCGTAGGGGTCGCCGACGTAATCACCTGTGACAAATTTTTTGGTGATCGGTTGAGGGGTGTCGATTCTGTGGGGGTCGAAAATTGCCCTTTTCCAATGACAAAGCCGGTGGCCGTTAACACAGGGCTGGCGCTACCGTGCAGCCTGTGATATGGGTGGGGGCCCAAAATTTTTATAAAAAATGGGTCACATGACCCTGATCACTCACTCCCTTCAGTGCGTAGTTTGTCATGCTAACGCTTGACATGTTCTACATCTATACAAAATTTGATGACGTTCCGATGATATGATTTGGGCCCACAAAAATTTTAATCGGTCACGTGACCTTACCACGCCGCTTGCAGAGGTGATTTGTCATCCGTGGACTTGGACTTGCCTACCTACCAAATATGAAGTCACTGCAATCTGCCTTTCGCGCAGGTGTGTATGCGTGTGCGTGCGTGTGATGCCGAATGCCAGAAAACTGTCCTTCTTATGTCACACCATTTTTCTATGCAGTTCAGCAGGAACTCCGCAGTCGATTACAAACATATGTATCTTCTGAGCTACTCGGTGTTCGTTTTTGTTTTTAGTTCTTCCTTACTTTTTTCCGTTCCTGTGCCGTGCGCTAGATTAAGCTGGCCATCTCGTCAGCTTGTGAGCGCACGTAAATCTACCGTACCGTATCGTATTGCATCGTATCGTATACTTAGTACAATTATGGAATCATAGGCTTACATTGTTGGCGGTTTTGTTGATTATGTACAAATGCACCTGTGTATGAAAGGCATGCCGCGGAATGAAGGTTGATGATGGAATGAATGTCTGTGATGCAGTTCCTGAGCAAACTGCTCCTGTCCAGCTTATTCCAAAGGCACCTGACTTTCTCTACATCTGTTCCACCCCACCTGGTACGTACACATTTTCTCAGTAGATGGTATATAGACATCAGTAGATAATTGGCACTTTGGCATTTATTATGTGTGATGTATACTGATCACTGTATGTTTCATATCATAGTAAAGGGCAGATAGGAAGATGCTGTTAATTCTGCACAATGTAGCAATTTATGTGTTGGGTCGTGGTTAGTGATCATATTTGCCGAGCCGGTAACGTGTTTGCTATTCCAGAGATAAGCAGACATATACACGCACAAGTTTTTTAAAAACACAATTTTTTGTTTTTTGAGTTATTACTCGAGACCTGGTAGGAGTGCAAAGTATTGTGATCAGCATGTCTGTATGTTCTTTGGGTAGTAGTGAATTGCCAGATCCACAAGCCTTAAAGAAGTCAGTGGCAGTGGTACCGCACAGTTTAGCGCCATAGATGGACAGTTCATTCTCTGGTCCAGCACCAACAGAAGATGAATGGGGATGAGAAATTGAGAACTAATGCTGCTGCCAGTGTAGCATTTTTTTGTGAAGTTCTATTTTGTTTTATCCTGTTTGTTTCTGATTTTTTTTCGTTTTTGCTTTAAATCATTTCCATTTTTATGTCTTCGCCACCAGACATTGTCAGCAAAGGCATCATGTTATTCGTCCGGTCAGATATCGTTGCCATGATATCTCAATGAACGGCTTGAACAGTATTGATGACTGACAGGAAATATTCACTAGTCTCCACTGATGTCCTGATTAGAGTTTGGAGGTCAAAGGTCAAGGTCACAGCAGGTCGTGGAGGCATTCATGTCGACGCTGGGGCATCAAAGTCGATGTTATAATCTTGTTTTAGTTTCATTTTAGTTTCCATTATTATCCGTGCCGGTGTAGCCGCTGGCGTGGGTATAGTATTCAGTCACGTCTGTCTGTTTGTCCACACTCTAACAGGAAAACGGCTTGAGCTATCAATGCCAAACTTGGTACACATATACTCTATAGCAGTCGCTCGGCATGCATTGACCCAGAGGTCAAAAGTCAAGGTCACGTGGTTACGAAAACCGTTATAGTAGCACAGTTGCTAGTGAAACTCTATGGCCGTTGCCGGCGTAGGAGGGTCTGCATGTCGATACGACTGCCTATGTTTTCTAGTTTTCCGTTTTAGTTGTCGTTAGTGAATTTGTTATTTTTTGTTACTGGCAATATTCGTTTTCGTTAACAAACATCACACGGATGCCATACTAGCTGGAATGTACTAGCTATCAACACAACACTTTTTCACTTTCTCTGACAATGTACACCTTATAGTTCCAGCTGAAGACCCGCTTTCTACACAGCCTATTCACACCTACCAATGACTACCATCATATGTAATTTAGCTGTTACTGAGGACTTGCCAATGTTTGTATTCTGGGTGATCAACAGACTGTAAAAGAACTGATGAAAAAGTCAGGGAGAGTGTAGTGGTCCTGGTAAATGGGTGATTGGAAACTTTACTTACTGTCTGTTTTGGCAGTCATTATAGGCAATTGTGTATGTGTGACATGGCCATAACTTTGCTTTCTTGGACATTAACCCCTTTACCGGGTAATAAAATTTTTGAAATCTTTTCACACATGTGTAATATCTGCAACACTTACCCGGAAAAGGCTGTCACAGCATTAGGACGAGTTATCTCGGGGTACACGGCGACGTAATGTAACAAGTCGGTGTGGACGAGTTAACTCGGGGTACCCGGTGTGCGAAAGATTTAGTTGGACGAGATAACTCGGGGTTCACGGTAAAGGGGTTAAAGAGTGAATTCATAGTGTAAAAGGTGGCATGTGAACAGCAGTGAGATTTAAGCTGTGGATATATTTTCCGTTTCAGTTAAGTTATAAGTCTAAATTTTCAGCTTTCGTTTGTCATTTTTTTCCATTTCCATTATCGTTATCGTTCAACTTATTAAATTGTATCCCATTAACGGAATGAATCGCGATCTCCATTGCCTTTAACTTCAAATCACACTGTAGCTACGGTCTGCATAATAGCCGGTATAATGCAAACGAAGAACTGCACCATGTGAGCAGTTCGGCCCAAAACTGAAAATTTTATGACGTATGCCAGCATACTGTATATGTGTATTGTGTAGGCGTGCATCCGTCTAAGTCGTGTACACGGCGTCTCGTTCCACTATGTCTGTATGTCTGTGACGGTTGTGCAATGAAAACTAAAATAATATTTATGCAGTTTTAGTTGTTAATTTTTTCCGTTTTCGTTATGGTTTGTTTTTGTTTTCCAGTTTTTTCCGTTATCGTTAACGGAATCAACTTTTATCTGTTAGCGGAATGAATCGGTTTCCATTACCATAAACTTATCACAGTGGTGTACAAAAAGTGCCATTTGTTTGTGTCTATTACTGGAGAGGACAAGGTGTTTTTTTCTGGAAAATGATCATTCTGTGCTTTATAGTTGTAATGGATTCATTGTGCATATAAAGTCTCATTTTGAAAGTGGGCAGTTCAAGTATTCGGAAGAGGAAATGCATGACCATTTTTTTGGACGGAATAGTGACATGTTAGCTTTAGCAACCCTTACCTTTACAAGCCATTTTGTACGACTGCTACGTTCGAATGAAATACATGCAGGTCATTTGTTTGTCTGTTGCTAGGACATTATTCCTGGCGTAATACGGGAAAAGGTTCATGGTTTGTGCAAGCACTGCACCAGATGATGATGGAGACTTTTGGCGACAAAGAGTTCGACTTTGTGAGGCTGCTGACGCGCGTGAACCACGAGGTGGCCTACGCGTTTGAATCAAATGTGGGCATTGATGAAATGGACGAGAAAAAACAAGTACCTTCCATCATCTTCACGCTGACAAAGTATCTGTACCTCACACCGAAGTAGTTGCCATCTCTGCTGACCAATTACAATGTGCTTAGAGTCTACTTCGGCCGTGACATGCAGTGTAAAAATCGAGAAACCACCGACTTCTGTTTGTCGTACCACTGCACACTGTTCGTAAATTCATTCACATGTGTATTCGTAATGTGTATTCTTACTAAAACAGTACAGTTGGCCCACATGATCCACATTTTGTCACATCATTAGTTGGTAAGTAACTCCAACTAACTAACTCTTCATACTAAACGTAGTAAATTGCAAGTACAGGATAGTAACAGGCAGATAAGCTGGTTTAAGAAGTAAATAATGTAATTTTGATACTCCTAGTGACATTTTAGCAATACAGGAAGTTTGATTCGTCACATAAATGACAGCTGAAAATTTCATACAAATAGTACGCTGTACTTCCTCTTGGCCATCCTACCTTTGATCATACATTTAGGCTACTGTGGGGAATAGCGTAGCAGCAAATAGCGTTGTCAAAGATTTTTGTGACTGACAGTGACTTATCCTTTACAGTACATATCAGTAATGTTGTCGCTGAAAATCTGTCTCGGATGTGCCTTATTCATAAAGTTTTCCTCTCCAGGGACGCTGTTACTTACTGTAGTATGTGCATTCACAACTTAAGTCCATCCACCTAGCCTGTTTGTGCTCAAACTAGAAAGCTTGGAACTATAGCGAATGCAATTTGATCTGTTATTAACGTATAAGGTTATAGTTGATTATACAAATATTGACAAGTCCCAGTTCTTATTCTCAAAACTAATAGCATAACCCATGTTCATGCTTATAAATTGCAGGCACTGTAGAGTAGACTAGATACATGGAAACATAGGTAATTGGTCCCTGGAACAGTCTTCCAGCAATAGATGAACATTTTAGAAATCTCAGTGGTTTTAAAAACTTTTAAAAATTAGATTTTTGAAATTACCTATTTTGTATTTGAACAGTGATGTAGTATTTTGGTATTAAGTGAACTGATCCAACGTTGTGTTATTACATTTTATTTCACTTATAATATTTGATATGATTTGATTGCTATCATTTAGCATTTTTAACATGTGTATGTATTGCTTTGATTCATTTTGCTATTTCACTGTTGTATGTACATTTGATATACGCTATTAAATGGCATAATGCACTATTGTTTTTGACTGTAGTACGGTTTGTGTGGCTTCTCATGACATCCATGTGGCCCATTTGTTGTTTAATAGTGCATTCAACAATTCAGGTCATATCGTGCCTTTAAGGTAAAAATATATTGTAAATATTACAGTTGTAATAAGATTATTGTTAAGTAGTTACAATAGTAACTGGCAATTTTAGCTGATACCTGAAACACATTTTCATTTTCGCGTATCTGGTGTTTTTCAGCTGCAGATCTCTTGAAGATGTTGGTTTTTTTGTACACGGTTTGGTATCATGGACAATAGAAGCCACAGTCTTGTATAAATGTAACTGATGATCAATGGAGTGTGAAAAAATTTGTATATCACATACTACATATCGACACGCAGTGTATTTTATATGCGTTTTTCTAATTGCAGTGTGATGATATATTATACGTATGTACAATCTGTTTTGCACACTGTTCGTAAATTTATTCATATGTGTAAGATTATAGTTGATTATACAAATATTGACAGATACCAGTTCGTATTCTCAGAACTAATGATCATGATCATGCTTATAAATTGGAGGCACTGTAGATGAGATGAATGCAAACAAGTGATGAACATTTTAGAAATCTTTAGAAAACTTTAAACAATCAGATTTATCAAATTACCGGTTTTGCATTTGAACACTTTATTTTAATACTAAGTGTACTGATGCAACGTTGTGTTATGCTCTATACACTCTATTTCACTTATGATATTTTTATGATTTGATTACTATCATTTAGCATTTTTAACATTTATATAATTTATTTCTTCTATTCATGTTGTGGCTGATTGAAGTTTGTAATGCAGTTCCAAGTTTGGTTGGTTGGGGTTTAACGGCGCTTTATGGTAGAAATATATTTTAAATATTTACAATTTTAATAGGATTAATTCTTTAGTATAAGATATTTAAAAATACAGTTCCGAGTTTACAGTTGTGATGGGCTGGGATTCATTTCATGCAACTGTTTGGTCGTCAAATAAAAGTGATCTACAGTTATGACTAATGTCAAGTGTTTGATTTATTGAACGTTATGGATGCAATATCACTGAAGTGCATATACAGTATGTATTAATAAAACCAAACAGTTTGTTTAGATGAGAATCTGACTGTTGTTAATTATTGATGTCAAAAAACAAACAATATTTCATTTTTAGGTAGACTCCTTTGAGTCGACCTAATAAAGTGGGTCTCAAATGTCCGTCCGCCCGTCCACAAAAAGTTTCTTTAATTTCAATGAAATGTGGGGTGTAGGTAGAGGTCGAAGAGTGATGCATGACGGTATACAGTATCACCCGATCCTAGGTCAAGGTCACGAGCCCTTGAAAGTCGGAAATTCGACCATTTTCAAACGCTATCTCCTGCCCCATTTATAATGGGGGCTGGCAAGTGACCACGGATTCTTCAGTTAGGGTACAATATTTACAGCTTATCAGGCCGGATTTTTGCCCTAGTTTTTGTGTCAGGTGACTTTGAAGTTGGCAGTAAAGTAGGAGTCGACCGCCAGTCCCGTACAGGGCTAATTTTTAAAATTCAGTTTTTATTACTAATTGTTCGGTGAAAACAGTCATTGCGACCTTTTGAACATCCCTCCCTCCAGATGTTTTTCAGGTAAGGAGTTAAGAATGGACGTCGCCATATGGGACAACAGAAATTGGCTGTTAATGCTGCATACCGTACTCATTGCCCAAGTAAAATCAATTTACATCAATTCGTTGCTGGTTCTGTCAACCAGACTGCAGTTGACATGTAAAGGTTGATTCTCACCCATATTGTAAGCCAAGCGTGCAGTTCTAAAAACTGTAAAATACACTCTGTAACAAGCCATGTGTTTGATTGAAACCACTTTTCTTCAGCAATGAACAAAATATGGTTTGCATTGTGAGTTGGCTACACACAGCAAAATAAACTGCTGAAACGCAACTGGCGTTGACATACAAAACGTCAGCAGTTTTAAATTTAATGTAGACTCCATGAGTTATGTAATTAAAAAAGGTAACGTAAGTAAGTAAGGCTATATTGATAACATTTAATAGCAAACTCAACATATTATACGCTGTGCATTACGAAATCAAGACAATTGATTTTTGACAACTTTAGCAAATGGAGACTGATTTTGGATGATGCAGCACCATACATTAACAGCAACACACAATGATAGTTACTGCATGCGGTATCATACTTCTAGGCCAAAGATGTCTGTATAGCAAAGCACGTGGTAGCGTCGTTGGTCTAGATCAACGAGGTTGACCTACGCTGAGCCCAGTTAGTACTGGGATGGGTGACCATGACCGGGTTCAACTCCCGGAGGCGGCACTTTATTTCGGTATGTAACCAACCACCCAGGTCGACTCAGCCTTCTACCCTCCGCGGGACGGTAAATGAGTATCAGCCAAAGGGCGGTGATGCTCTGCAGCTGGGGAGTAAAGGCAGGCATGGTGTAATTTGCAGGTAAAACTGTGTGATCCATGTATGAGCGCATTAGGCGCTTTGCGTAATGCGCTATACAAATATACGTATACTTTACTTTTTACACATCCAGCATGACACCTTGTCTCTGCGACACCTGAATTCTTGTCAAAATTCTTCTACTAATTAGCTTTCACTAATTTTTGTATGATCCGTGGCAAATAGTTGAAAAACTACTTGCCACGGATTATACCAAAATTTTAACTGTCCAGCTTCATCTGTTCTGATACATGATCAAACAAGTAGCTCAGCTGTCGCTGACAACCCGCATGATGTGCTGCATCACGACAAACAGCTAAATTTTAAAACAGTCACATGACCATAACCACTCTTTTAGGTGGTGATATGTCATCCTGTTGCTAGAAATGATATAATGGTCGAAATCGTGGTGTCAGGAAGGGGGTAGGTCACTTCGAGCACAAATTTCAGAGGGAATGGGGAGTGACTGTTGACTGTTGGCGTCAGAAAACCAGAGTCCCTGGGCTATCACTACGTTTAGCCGTTTCGATACATCGGCGTGTGACAAACGCACACACACACGATGACGGCTAATACCCACACTAGCATAGCGTCACTCCAGTAAAAAAATCCGGCTTGATTCCACCTACCAACCTGCTGATAGCAAACATTTTCTCCATGCCCACTGATGGAACACAGTCCATGCACTTGATGCGATTATGTATGATGTACTGCTCCATATGAGTTTCTACATTCACATAACGTCTTGCATAACAATAAAATGTTATCATACTGTCACAATGAACTAAACAGCAAGATTAAGCACGTCACATTTTTCATCCATTAATATATGGACAGATACCGGTGCTATGAATTACCCAGCTATATTTGGCATCAATGACAAATGAAATTTTACCAATATCTTTTGGTGTGAGAAAATCAGAAACCCTCAGCTACCAAACAGCGTTCATTTCTTGATGATACAGTCACCGTAATACAATACCAACGCATGATAGACGGAGAGTCAGATGGACGGAAATGCCGACACAATGTTGTGCTCAGCATAGCTGTGCTCAGTAGCGACAAAAGTCGGCGAACATCTGCCCAAGTATCGACAAAAATCAACTCTGTTTTTTTGACTCCTAGCATTACATCACACCGGAGACTTCACAGCAAGTAGCATCGTTTGTACACGGAATAAAGCTATCCATGTACACAGTAAGTCAGCAAGTGAGCTGCACTTACGTAATAACCCACTCAACAGAGAGATGAGTATTTCCAGTCTGTTGTCTGCAGGTACTGACAACCAACCTTGTAATAACCAACAGAAATACACTACAGTAACATACAAAATAAATTCGAAGTGGACTACATGACACTCTACATCCACTAAAAAGCAGTTAGTGTTCACATGTATAACCAAACAATGGACTATAATGCCCCAGCATTGATGTGGACACCTTTGCCACCACATACTTGAACCACGGTGTAATCTAGCTCTTTGACAGCCAAAATATAACCAGCTGATGAGTAGAAGCTACTGGTATACCCGGTCAGTTTCATCAAGATTGTGTAAGTAGTGCATGATATATGGTGAGCATAAGATTTAACCTTGACGCCCTGCTGTGACCTTGACCTCCAGAATCGAATCAGGTCATCAGTAGGGGCTAGTAGTGAATATTCCCTGTAAGTTTTATTGAAACTGTTCAATCAGTTTGAGATATTGTAGCAACAGTATATGACCAAATGAATGAATGAACAGAGGGATAAACGGGACAGTCTAAAAACATGCCTTCACCGACAGTGTTGGAGTGAAGGCATTAAAAAATCAGATAATACTCAACACTCAATACTCATCCTCGCACGGGCGGCGCCATTTGGTGAATGCTTACGGGTGAAGGCCTGGTGTGGTTTGATTGGGGCGGTGGTATGTGTTGTAGCTGCAGTATTGCGCTCCTGCACCATTGGCTCTTGCCAATCAACTGCCACTTCTTGAGATTGTACAGCGCGGCTGGTCGCGGCATCGCCACGCAAGTAGCGCTATAGAAGAATCCGACCTTTACCTTTACCTTCTTTATTTTCAACATTCAACTCGTCATATTCTGTACGAAAGCTATTTTGGATACAGTTTTCTTAACATATGCATAGCTGATATATTTGGCCGGTGGTCATTTGCCAGCCCCCATTGTAAATGGGGGAGGAGATAGCCGTTAAATATGGCAGAATTTCCAACTTTAAGGGGCTCGTGACCTTGACCTTGGATTGGGGCATACCATCATGCATCATTCATCGACCTCTACATACATAGCAAATTTCACTGACATCGAAGAAACCTTTTTGTGGATGGACGGACAGACGGACATTTGAGACCCACTTTATCAGGTCGACTCGGAGGAGTCAACCTAATAATAAGGCATTTGTATAGCACCCTGGAGTCCAATGATGCACAGGTTAGATACTTGGAGTTCCATGTCCATTTTCAGCACAAATATGGCTATATCAGAGTCAAAAAACTAAAGCCAGGTTTAGTCGCCTCCTACAACATTCGGCCTGGAAACAGAGTGGGAGTATTCTGGTAGAATGGGAAGGGATGGAAAAGTTAGATGAAACAAGTAAGAAAGGAAAAAGGGAAAAAGATGCTAAAATACAGAGCAGGTGGGGAAATGAAGGGATAAGGAGGTAAAGGGGGGTTGTGCAGGGCCCACATGGGGCAGAAGCAGAGGTGCCGGTGGCCTCAGGTTAAGACTGTCTGAACAAGTAGGTTTTGAGGTGTCATATGAAAGTCAGTAGAGTAGGGCAAGTACAAATGTCATAAGGTAGTGAGTTATAGGTTGTGGCTGTGACTGAAAAGGCATGCTGAGCGATGTCAGTCCATGTTCTTGGTACAGTCAGCACCTGGGCACCATGCCGAGCCTCAACTAATGAAATTTCACTATGCATTGTCAAACAGCTGCAAACTGCACTGTAACAGTTATCACAACTAAACCTGCAAATACTCTGGCAACACGAAATATACATACATACATACATACAGCCATTTTCAGGCGAAACTGGGTTACTAAGGTGCTTAATTGATTACCCTTCTTCATTTATCCCTGATTTCGGTACCTTTCAATGAAGACCAAAATGTGATATATCGTCTTTTAACATCAACTCAATGAGTCCTACTCTGACATTCCTTCTGCTTACTTCTAACCATCTCCATCATCATAAAAGCTGAAGTTAAACATACAGTATTATGCAAAGTTAACTAAATACTATGACTCACGACTGAAAAATAAAACTCTATGGCACTAAACATTCGTATTTTAGTTCAAACTTGCAAGAGTTAATGGCTGCATTCTTGTCCACATCAATGGTACAGAAACTCGGTCACAAAATCAAACACAAACAGAAAGTGGGCTGCAGCGGCAGTGAATGGTCGAGATGATACAGTTCGCGCTCACAGATACCACAATCGATTCGCAAGAGCAGAACTCGGCTCCTTGCGAATGTTCTGACCGACCATATACGCCAGTTTGTGGGCATACTGCAACAGCAACAAATATCAGTTTCCATGTCGCTTTCATTGACATGTGTATCTCACTTAGTTACTGTTATCCTAGGTGGTGCAACGGGTTAACCATTGGACTTGCAATAAACAGGTCATGGGTTCAAATCCTACTCGGGGCAAAAGCTGCGTAACAACCTTGGACAAGTTGTTCACACCTATGTGCCTCTGTCACCATGCAGTATAACTTGGTACTGGCCAAGGGGCGGTGATGCTCTGCGGCCGATAAAGTAATCGGAGGCCTGGCGGAAAGTAATGGCAGCTCACCTGTACACCAGGATCAGCTCTCGGCCCAATGCTTGGTAACGAGTATGGGAAGCCTTTACCTTTTTACTGTTACCCTGGCCTTTGTGTTCCGGTTACCCTAACTTATGGCAAACCAACAAAGTCCAACAAACGGATGCGTTTTGGAGAATACCGGACTTGATCTCATTTAACATAGGACATGACGGATCACAATTCCAGCAGTTTCCAGGATCTCATATATTTTCCAGGAGTTTCAAAAGCCACACGATTTTCCAAGATTTTCTTCACCTAACAAGCACTTCAGCACTACGTCGTAAAACACAGATACACGGAAATAGCATCTTTGCACTCAAAAGCTATATTAATGCTTTGCCAGACTTCAACCAGTCGCTGCTTGATTTCTTCAATCACGTTGACCTGTAGCTTATACTCAAGCTGCTGTACGACTCATATATCTTGCCATCAGGGGAGTTCTACCTTTGGGCGCCCAGGTTGGTTGGTTGATTGGAGTTTAACGGTGCTTTCAACACAATGTAGGTCATATCATGCCTTTAAGGTAAGATTATATTAGAAATATTAACATTTAATGAGTATTAATTCTTGACGAAAGATAATTGTAAAAAATATATATATATGTAGGAAAAATAGCAGATTTAAATAAATAGGTGAATTGAAATTAGGTAGATTATATTATTGAAAAAGTATAACTTGTGTAAGGTTTTGCACGAAAAAAAATGAAGTTAAGAGCACTTCAGCACTACGTCGGAAAACACAGAAATAGCATCTTTGCACTCAAAAGCTATATTAATGCTTTGCCAGACTTCAACCAGTCGCTGCTTGACTTCTTCAATCACGTTGACCTGTAGCTCATACTCAAGCTGCTGTACGACTCATATATCTTGTCATCAGTGGAGTTCTACCTTTGGGCGCCCAGGAAAAATGAAGTATCTCACCTCGGATGGCCTTCCAGGGCAATGCATCTGGGAGGCCTAGGGCTAAACAGAACTAGTCCATAAAGTAGCCCATCCTGGTCTTTCTGATTTTATTTAATCTATTCTTAAATGCATTAATGCTGCTGGATAAAACAGTCACCCCATCCAGGGCATTCCAACGATTAATTACACTATGTGAAAAGAAATGTTTTCTGACATCTTGGCTTACTCAGTTTGGCCAAGTGTCCACGTGTGCTTTGATTATTACAGTCTAAAGTAAACAGAGACTCAAAGTGAACTGTTGTAAACCCTTTATACATCTTAAAAAGCTCTATTAAATCCGCCCTATTACGCCTTTCCTCCAGGGTCCAGAGATTTAGCTCTTTTAATCTATCAAGATATTCCTTATCACGGACCTCCTTTATCATCCGAGTAAATCTATGTTGTACCCGTTCCAACAAACCCTTATCCTTTGTATAGTGAGGTGACCACACACTAACACAAGTTGAGAGCTCTGCACTGCAGCAGTTCAACTGTGTGGCATGCCCGATACACTGCCCTGCTAACAAATGATAATTTCATACACGATGTGTTTCACAGCAACTGTTTGTCGAGACTGTAGGATATTCCAGTAATACTGTACACTGACTTTAACTCCAGGCTCAACGAAGAACAACTCACATTTTTGACTAAATGACCGACAACATCACAGACTCGGTAAATGTTCAGCGAACCAAGAGCCGACTGAATGCTATGCACCTTTTCTTGGTACTGCTTGGTACATACAGCGGATCATTCTGTGATTGATTAAGGTTTTATGGGACCATTCTGTGGATGAAGGATGTTTTAACTGATCAGATGATAACTTTTATGTATTTCTTGTCTGTTGGCATTAAAGTGAAAAAGATGCAATTTCCATGTTTTCTGTTTTGTCAAGTACTGCTGAAACACCGGTTTAGTGGGGAAAAGCATCATTCATTTCCAACTTTCCAATTAACACTTCGTTCAAAATCAGACAAAGCTTACTGGAGGTAGGCTCATGTTACATGTGATCGAGATGCCATATGGGAAGAGGCAATTTTGGGGGATGTCCAGCTCACTGAAAACACTGGGAGTCAGTGCAAAAAAATCAATAACGACGAGAGTATGAGTGCAATGCTCCAGACATGGCCAGTGCTCCCATGTGAAAGAGACGGGCCATAATGCAGCCTTTCTTCAAAATTCTTTGACCACTTGTCATTCTTAAGCCACATCACATGCATTGCATCAGATGCGGGCTACTGCTACAGACTTTCTAGCCTGGTTGGTCCATGTACCTGTGTGTCCGATTGGTAACGTTTGTGAGCTCTCCAAAAACGGCTAAACCGATCGAGTGCCGATTGGAGGGTACACTCGGGCGGATCCAAGAAACGATGTATTAGATGGGGTCGAGATCCCCACGGGAAGGGGCAATTTTGGGGACTGTCTGGCCCACTGAAAAGCATTGGGAGTCAGTGCTGCGCCGCTTTAACCAGCAGAAAAAAATCAATAAAGGCTACAGTGGGCGGCCAGCTGCAATTTTCTGTTGGCGTCAAATTACATTGCCCTGTGAAAAATCAACCCACAGCAATGCAGCCTTTCATCATGAACATTTTGCATGCCACTGTCATGTAGCACGTACCTGACACGGTGCAGGCACTCTGACTGTTCCTGGCCAGTTATAGTACATGTGCGTCATCCTGTACGTGATCTGCTGAATATGGTCGATCTTGAGGCTTGATGTGTCGGCAACAACAACGTAATGAGTCGGCGACACAGTGCCTTGTCTCACATGCTGGCTGACCAGGAAGAAATCCTCCCTAAGAAACGTATTTCATAACATATGTCAACAACAATGTGACTACGCAGTATTGCATTAAGATTTTACATCCCACTTGACACAAAGTAAGTCAATATTCCCAGCCAACGTGTTGGTTGGTAATGAAGAAACTGAAGCTAGCAACAATAAAAGCAAACATTCACCACTGAGCTAAGGTTTCATGTTACACCCAACACAAAATAGGTCGTTTCGGAGAGGTTATTCCCAGCCAATCTCTTGGCTAAGTACTGAAAAACTAAAACAAACACAGCAAAAGCAAACACGCATTCACAACAACAACATAAAATGAACCCCCAAAAAACTAAAGCCAGGTTTGGTCGCCTCCTACGACCTCTGGCCTGGAAATGGAATGGGTCTATTCTGGAAGGAGTAGATAGATAAGTCAGGAAGTAAACAAGTAAGGAAGTAATTAAGTAAGAAAGAAAGCATGATGAAAGAACAAAGTAAAGAAGGAAAAAGGAGGAAGGAAGTTAAGTAAACACACAAATAAACAATTTATATAGTGCCAAAATCAACACATGAATCATGGCACATTACTAACCTGGAGCCCACTCAAAACATGGAAACAAATTTCACCACTTTTCAGCACTATAAGTACCATAAAGGCATGAACTATTGTATTATCAATTATTGTCTTGCTAGTTTTGGACAGACACAGATAATAGACATGGCCACCACAGATAAAATATACTAAGTAAGTAACTAAACCAAAGATATGCAGATGTTAAACTTTAGGCAAATTACACTGCAAGAACGGCTTAATTAGTGACTACTTTGCTGAAACTACACTATATAAAATGCAGGGCTTATTCACGATTTTCTGCACCAATGTCCCATTTCAGAACTTCTTAGGACAGACTTCAGGACCCATGGGACCTGCACAATCTCTCAGAAATATTCAGATTACCTGACACTTTCATCTCCAGTACAATGTACTCATTAACACACAGCATCTTGCCAAAGAAATAAAAGTATCGTGATACTGTGCTTCACCTGCCCATGTAGCTGAGTGGTCAATGCATCCGGCGCCATGTGTAGTGGGGCGCGACTAGACTCAGGAGCCGGGCTCAAAGCTCGGACCGGGTGTGTACGGCTTCCACCAGAGAATTATTTCTAATAATTACTATGCACATGATGAACGGGGAGATAAACCCGGGCAGAAAAAGAGATGGTCTGACAGTGCTGTCTATAATCTGTGACCGCTGCTGACACCTTGAGTATCAGCGCCAAGGTTGTTAGTCGTGCTGGCATGGCTAAAGCTAAAAGGCGCGGTTAGCCACTGGCTGGTGCAGCACAAAGCACCAGTCAGGCCACGTCTGAAGGGGCCTATTACAAATACCCGACAAGCTGCTCACTCTTCCTATGTATTCCTCTCACCCTACATGTCACACATACACCAGGGGTCGTCCATAAAGGACGTCCACAGCGAGGGGGAGTGAGGGTTGGCTCAGATGCGGACAAGGAGGGTTTGGTTTGATTGCATGCGGATGTCCACAACTCAGCATCACACTAAGGCTTGTCATGCTGGCGTGCAGCTGCACGGCGTTTCTTGTCACCCATACAGTGACTGCTCGGGCTGTACTAAACGGTCCGCTCAGGTCGCTTGACGTCTACTGTATGTGGCTCCTTGGTCTGTGGCATGGAGCCTGTGCATCAGTTGGAGCCTGGAGGTGAGTCAGCCACAACCCATCCATCTCTAGCGGCCCATGCACTTCTTGTATGATGTATGCAGATACGGACATCCGCATAGGGGGCAAAGGGAGGGTCAGCCAGATGCAGACAAAAGCAGACAAGGGGGGAAGGGGAGCTAAAAATTACCAAATTTTTGCAGACGTCCTTTATGGTAGGCCCCCTAGCACACACCTACCAATTCCGCTCCTTTCCTTGGCTAGTGCACTGGACCACTATGAGGTCTCAGCACCGAGGTCCAGAGCAGGACCTCAGCCAGCAGTAGCGAATGAACGAACGAATGACACTGTGCTTACCAATCTCTCCTGGTGACCGTGTGGTCAACCACTGTGCCTGGTGGAGGATTCTCCAGCTGCGACCCACCACGACCCTGCACACAAAAGCATTCTTAGTTACACAAACGGCTTTTGTTTTAACAGCCTGCTTTCAATCTCCCAACACACACGGGGCTAGCTCATAAAATGTCTCTTTACGGACAGCCGAAGGCGGTTCAGTCTGTATCTTCACATACATCAGGCAACAAGCATACTATCAACTACTATTTTCTGCTTTTTGGTTAACCAGCCTTGCCTTCCACATTCACTCCCGTTTGGCCGCGGGCCCCCACAATCTTTTGGGATAATTGACTGAGATAAGGTTTTATGTCCCACTCGACACAGAACAGGTCATTTCGGAGACGTTCTTCCTAGCCAATCTCTTGGCTTTGTACTGAAACAACTAAACTGAAAACACACAAAAGCAAGCAACATGGGAATAAAATGAACTAAGCTATCACACACAAAAATACACAAAATGCTAAACCTAAACAAACACACAAAGACAAAATCAAAACCCAAACCAACTTGCAAATTTAAGAATGGTTCACACGTGTGTGCACATCATTGTGCACAACTATCATACACAACACAGCACAGAACAGTTCAGTTCTGATCATTTTCCTTCCTAACCTCCAGACAATCATCATAGCTCAGAATACAGACAGAAAAAAAGACACAAAAATACAGACACACACACATAAAAAGAAGAATCAGCAATAAATCCAAAAGAAGAATCACGTAATTAGCCGGTGCACAGAGCCGTAATAAAACACGAGATATCGTCGGCACTGAACATATTGGCACAAAGTTCAGTTTTATCTCTAAACAATAAAAAGTCTTTTAAAACAGAGACGTTTGCTAATAGTTCGGCAGATACACTGGACAGATAGTTATTCCAAACCAAATTACAACAATCGATATAATAAATATGATATAATAAAAGACAACAACTGTTCTACAGTCAGATTGTGAAACGTACATTTTTGAGGAAGATGCGTTGGTTGATTCTCTTCTGAACGACGATCACAACGAGTTTTGGACAGAACTCGGATCCAAAACTTGCGAAGCACTCTGTCAACTGCGGAACTTCAAATTCTTTCACCATCCTCAACTGACCGTCGCCAACTCCGTCACGGAACACAAATATGTACGTCGGCAACCTGTGGTTAACCTGTCAAAACAAGCAATCCGACATTTCAAAACCAACCCATATCTCCAAGAATCCTGAAAGATATCATTGCTTTACACAAATTACATATGAAGGCACTTACTTATGAAGGCAGCAGCCACCACCATTTGTTTTACCATTTTCTACGTTCGCCGATTTCCCGTCGGTTTTCTCCCTGGCTTCCTCCATCTGGTTACTGGTTTGGCGTAGTGGTAACGGACTTGAGCATATCCACAAAGTTACTCTACGCTGAGACCGGTTAGTATTCGGACGGGTGACAGTGTTCAAGTGGTTATACCACCTCAGCATGTAACCAGCCACCCAGGCCAACACAGCCTGGCCATCCCTCTGTGGGTAGATGCAATGAGTACTGGTGATGGTTTCGGCCACCGCTAGAGAAGAAACAGCGAGTTCTGCATAGTGGTAAGCCAGGACTGCAGGCATACTGATCTGGTTGGTAAAAGGCACTGGCTGCTAACTGAGCTGGCCATTCGGCCAACGTCGATCGTATGCTGGCTTAATTGAGTCTAACAACCCTCACTGGCTCAAAGCACCACTTTAGGGGATGAGCTCACTCACAAAGTCATAGTAGATCACATCAGTACCTCATGATACTGGCGAATGGCTGCGATGAAGCACGGCTTTAGACCATTGATGAGTTCCTCGCCGCGCTGCTGGATTGCAATGCGTGAATACCAGCGAGTACAAGTCTCGTTCACACTTGCCACGAATCCACCGACCGAGTTGGACTTCTGAGCACCCTCGTGATAGGAGTCAATTCCACAGACCATCAGACCTTTCTGCACACCAATACAAATGACAACTCTGCTGTTCACCCTCCGCATCAACATAAGTGAACTAAAACGGTCGGAAGACGAGAAAATACTTTCCACTTTAAACTTTAAACAGGGTTCACAGGCATTTGTTTATAAGAAATTAGTTCTGTACGGACTGATGGTCGACTCTTCGCAAGTGATTTTTCTGAAAACTTCAAAGTCACGGGACACAAAAACTAGGCCAAATATCAAAAATCGGGCCCAAACAAATTTAGATATTGTGCCCTAATTTAAGAAACTGTGGTCAGTCGCTAGCTCCCATTGTAAATGTTGGAGGCGGGCGATAGCATTTGAAGATGTCAAGATTTCCAACTTTAAAGGACTCGTGACCTTGACCTTGGATCAATTCATACCGCCGTGCATCACTCATCGACCTTTAACTACATGGCATATTTCACTGAAATCGAAGAAACTTCCTGTGAACGGACGGACGCACGTAAGCACGTATGTATGGATGGATAGACATTTGACACCGGCTTTATTAGGTGGACTCTGCCATCGGACTTTCACTTCCAGCATTTTCAGTGAGCTATTTAAAAATATTCATACAATGTTGGGCAATTCAGGCACTTTCATATCTTAGTGATAAACAGAGTACAGTAATCCCAGTTAAACTTTCATACAGTGACAAAATTAACAGTATCTAGATAATACGGGAAACAGACAACGTGAAGCAACTTTAGTACATGAATGGCGCCTCCAAATTAAAATTCAGTGCCGACATGTTCGTCTTCATCAATCAACATATTTAGAAATACTTACAATAATCAAAGAGTGCTTCACTGCTACTGACGGTTGCTGAGCTGTGCCAACTATCACCAACTTGTTAATCTAAGCCTTCAACTCAACATCCTTATCTTTAGCCACCTTCTCGTGGCATTTGACATTGCTATTAATGTCGGCTTCTCATTATGTTTTCTTTGTTTCAACTGCTTACCCTCAAAAACTTTTCTTTTCTATGCAGTAACAACCCGTTTTCATACCCTGGTATGGGTATTCGAACCCTGCTCTAATCATAACAATGACAAGCCACAATCTCGCGCTCCGCACACTTGTGACGTGGCTGCCCGTCCGTCCGTCTGCCTAATGTAAGCCATGGCCCTGGCCAAACAAATTCACCCAACGACGAATTTTTAGACACAGATCAAAATCTTGACCATACTAACCCCAAAGATAACAGTAAAACGACAAAAAACTGTCCATACTTGTCACTATCAGGACAATAACTATTCTATCTACAATCAGGTGATGAAACGCTCACGGTAGGAATAGTGACACTCCACAGCTCGCCGCCAAGCTTGCAGTTGATCTGCAGTGCAATCTTCTGCGTAATCGATCGTATCTGTTTGTCTTTGAGCTTCTTGGCAACAATCACCTGCGACGGCACCGGCGACTCCACGCAGCAGAGCTTCTTGATGGCGTTGTAGCGATCCTCCCGTACCGACGGAAACATCGTCACCACCAGCTGGCACTGAAACACCACACCACTAGAAGATAGACTTCAATGCCCCAGTGTCGACACGGATGCTTTTGACACTTCGACAATGACCTCTTGACCTCCAAAATCTTACCCGGTCATTTGTAGGCGCTAGTGAATATTCCCTGTAAGTTTCGTCGAGACTGCCCAAGCTGTTCATGAGATATCATGTTAACAGTATCTGTCCAGGTGAATGAACAAATGGAAAAGACGAATGAACTAATTAGAGATGCACCAATAATCGGTATCTGCCGATTATTGGCCGTTTTGCCGATAACCGGTATCGGCCGATTAGTATTACAACATTGATCTTCGTCAAACAGCACTGAGGAAAGTAGCGGCCAATCTTGGAGGAATAGAAACAGGTAGGCTATAAATAAATAGGTACGTCTTGCATATTTTATACCATACAATGATATCGCCTTACTAGAAGCCAGTTTATATTATGATTCCAGACAGCTGCTAACATTATCTTGATGTCCATGCTGGCAGTCGTTTTAAGACGGTATGATGCTGACGTCCATGGTACCGTTGACTACGCAAGATAGCCCCTAAGTGGTCCAGTTTTTGCCTAATAACAGCCCTATTTAATCCAGGCATAATTAAATGGCAGTTGTTTTAAGATGGCAATGGCACCTTTCTTGCACTTGATATTCCTTCACTATGAAATCTATTAATTATGTGCAGGGGCGTTGGAACAGGGACCAGAGTAAGCAAATGCTACCCCAACTTTTGGGGCATTGCAGCAGTGCTCCCCATATTTTGTCACTAACGTCGAGGATTATCTTCATGTCAAATTCAAGAGGATTCATTTTTTGCTTTGTGCCAATTTCAGAGTCCAGAAGATGCCAGAATACATTACTCAGCAACTGAAATGTAAAATATTGCCAGGATTATTCCCCCATCCCCAGACCTGCCGCTTCACGGAGCCTTAAATTAATGTATTAAAATGCACCACAAGATACCATTTTCGCGTTAAAAAATCTGTTCTTTTCTGGACAGGGGTTGTGCTCCCTCCACAGACCTCGTCCCTGGAGGCTGCGAGAAAACTAAAACACCAAAACAGTCGATGGCGGTCCACTTAGGCACATAGTGACTATTGCTTTTTTGCGCCATGTATAAATACTCTTATTTACTTACTTAGTTTGTTTTGGCGGCTTTATGGCTGAGTTTTATCGTGTTGTAAAAACAGCTTAAAGTCAATTAACTATTACTGTAGGCAACGTGTATCTGTTTTGTTTTATTTTCCGATCTTGATCTTGGTCTTGAAGGAGATGGTCTCATACCCGGTCTCGAGAGTCTTAGTCATGGCACTGCTGGTCTTGACTACAAGATTACACATATTACCTCACCATCTCCATCATTAATATAACTTATCTACAAACGAATGAGGTTCATACCTGTGGCCCAAGTCTTGACCGCACGGCCTGGAGGTATGTTTCAGTACGGTCGTTAGGAATAGGTATAAGGGCCGGCTGTGCGACTCTTATGCCCATTGTTGCTGCACACTGGACATACATCTGGCAGAATTCAACAGCTACTGGCTGGTCTCTGCTGGTGACGACAAGTATCCACTGCTCAAGATTCACCTGGTCATCACAAACAAACTCAAATCTTCCATACACTGTGTACAGTCATCTACCATTCTACTGGCGTCATTGACTGATTAAGGTTTGACGTCCCACCGACACAAAATATGTCATTTTGGCGCCGATCTTCCCAGCCAATCTCTTGGCTAAGTACTGAAAAACTATTCTATTCTGGTTTCAGCGCTTCATATACTTGTCACTTACTGACTTACTCAGACACTTACCCACTTACTTACAGCCCCGGGACACACACACAGGGGCCTACTGGTGTGAAAGATGGAAAGAAATATCAGCTTTTTATCGAGTACCAGCACTCAAGACAGCTATTTAGGAAGTAAACTATGTTTCATTTGTCGGTCTTCGTCTTGGTTACTGCTGAAAAAAGGAAGTAAATGAAATGGACAATGCAGTAAGCATGATGCATAGAACATACGGCTGAGATGACAGGAGCTCTGGTCACTTCGCGACTCCAGTCAGCTTCAACTCCAGCTGAGACCGTCCTGTTTCCACCCAGAGTGATCTTCTCCGGCGGCAAGCACCGTCCGCCAATCTGCCAACACAGTGCATGAACACACCATGTGGATGCTAACGGAGAATGTATATGAACCAACATGCATCAGTTAATATATGAGTATACATACAATTCACATACACAACTGTTTTAATTCATGTAATTCAATAATGTGTAGAGGTAAAGATAACGGCTTCCCATACTCATCACCATGCACTGGGCCCAGAGCTGATCCCACGTACGGGCAGTCAGCCCGCAGGTGACTATAAGTCATTCACTCAGCAGTAGGCTGCCATTACTTTCCGTCAGGCCTGCGGTTACCTTCCCAGCCTCAGAGCATCACTGCCCCTTGGCTGGTACTAAGTTATACTGCTTGGTAGCAGAGGCACATAGGTGTGAACAACTTGCCCAAGGTTGTTACGCAGCTTTTGCCCAGAGTAGGATTTGAAACCACGACCTGTTGATCACAAGTCCAACACTCACTACCCACTGCACCACCTCAATAATGTGTACATAGTTAAAATGACATTTTCAACTATGACATCCAACTCCAAACCTCAGTGAAAGAATTATAACAAAATCACCAAATTTCATACAAATTTTAAAATAGCATCTATATAACATATATATTCGATCAAATTATAAAAGAACAAGTCCACCTTGTTACTGGCGTCAGAGCACCAGCATAAATGGAGCAACGCCCCTTCTATCAGGAGTCTTGTGGTGGAGAAAGAAAGGATGAGGTCAGACTGCAGGTCACTGGATGGGGCTAGTGCTTTGTGTACAGTCTGGTGCTTTGAAGCTCAGGTGACAGGGGAACATCTGGTCAGTAAGAAGCCCCATTCAACTAATTCCCAGAAGTTCTCTTTCAATAAATTAGCCCTGAACGGGACTGACAATAGACTCTTCACGACTGACGTTTCTGCCAAGTTCTAAGTCACGTGACACAACAACTAGCAAAAATATCAAAAATCTGACTCAATCAAATTTAGATATTGTATCCTAGTTTAAGAATCAGTGGTCATTTGACAGCTCCCATTGTAAACGGCAGAAAAAATAGCTTTTGAAAATAGGATTTCCAACTTTTAAGGGCGCACGACCATGGCCTTGGATCGGGTCATACTGCATACCGTCGTGCATAACTCATCGACCTCTACCTATATGCCGAATTTCATTGAAATCAAAGAAACTTTTTGTGCACGGACGGACGTACATACAGACGGACAAACATTTGAGACCCAGTTTATTAGCTCGACTCAGAACAGTCAACCTAAGAAGGTGGAGGAGGAGCAGAGAGGAACTGACTGACCCAGGTTCACCAGAAATAATTGTGACATTAAATTGAAGTAGTACTAATAGTAACACTGCGAGTAGAGTCAGTCTATGTAGAGAATGATACGAACTTCCATCAGTTTCTCGTCAATTGACAGACCCCACTTGTCCAGCTCAGCCCTCGCCTCTGGCGAACGATTCAAACTCTGGGACAGTTTCACCAGTGACGCCTGACGTGCTGTTGGATTCACACGCGTGTGCGTTGCCAGGTCCTGACAGTCGTCACACACACACACAGCATTTTGCACAGTAACACAGTAACCAGTAGTGGCCGAATCATGGCCATGTCACCTGTTGGCATCGCAGCAACAAATGGATTAGTTCAAACTTGACCCCATCTAACAAATGGTTCCTTGGGCCCACATGAATCATCCCCAAATGGCATCTCGATCAGTTCACCGGTTATTGCAGGACTCATGAACGTGATAAACTGACACACACACACACACAGACAGACTGACCACACTACTCGGTGTGTAGTAATAGGCCACTTTTGCTAGCTAACTATATAGCCTATGTCTATAGCCGTGGTCAAAAAATTTTGATAAAAGGCCACATTACAGGGTGTGGATTTTTCATGGGGTGGAGACAATGCAATGTTTAACAGCTGATATCAAGATATCAACAGAACACGGCAAAAATATGTAAATAATTCTTGACCACTTTCTTCAATAACGGTGACAACAAACGTTACTCTAAGTTACAGTGCCATTTGATGAAAGCCACAAATAAAGAAAGAGGCGACTGTCAATGCATAACTTAACATTCCGTGTTCCACTAACACACTTTCTGTCCATAATGAATCTTCATACAATGCATTATATTACACACAAATTAATATCCAGTGTCAGTCAGCATAGCAGAGCTATGGAGAATGCTAACAGCACTTTCGATACTTTCTATACAGGTATGTCAACTGCATAATTGCGGTCTACAGGTGACAGCATTGACAGAAAGATGTACGAGAAAATCATGCTCATTAGCAGCTCAGAATTAAATATGTCACATGACATGCAACATTACAACAAAAACAAAAATGTGGATAGTACATGCTGCATGGGTCTCCAAATCAAGTGCTGAACTTCATGCTCAAAAAAACAATAAAAAACTGACCACAGCACAATTGCCATGCTCCTATGCCAAAGTTCTCTACTCACGCTCAACTTGCCACTTGAACACTAAATATTACCCATCTCATCTGCCATAATGTACCCAGGAATAACAAGAATGCCCCTTATTCGTCAAAAATAATAAAATATATTCCACACAAAATGGTGTGATAGATGGGTGCCAACACCGAACAGCTAGCATAAATGCAATGTGACATCCCTTCCCTCGAGATCACTGAAGAAAGGATATGACTTTGAGGTCAGTGTGTGTTTTCCCCTCACTGGTTCAAGCTAACATCGGTGCTCTGATACTGTTCGCTGATTGTCAAGAAAGGCATCCGATGTGTAACAAACCTGCACCGAAGGTTCTCCCTGTCGGAACAGATGGAGAAAAACAGAGGCCACTGGCTGCACGGGGAATGGCCACTACAATGGCACAATGTGATAGATTCAGCATACCTTCATCACTCTGAAGTCCTGACGTATGTCATCACTGAGTCCAGTCAAGAAGCACAGTTCTGGTATCAGACAGATGCACTCCAGCTACCACACACAACCAACAAACATATTTGAAAAGATGAAGGGTACCATATTCCTACAATGTAAGTAGGGTGCTCATCTTCCTTATTGACGTTACTGAGCCTAAAGGTAGATATACCATGCAGCATGTGATCCATTTTTGTTGTGACATCAGACCAATGGTTACCTTCCCAGCCACAGAGCACTGCAATGGCCCCTTCATGGCACTCATTTCCCATCCTCCTGAGTTGGCCGAGTGGCTGGCTACATATCAAGATGGCCTAAATGTTAAGTATTACCCATTTCAGTAGTATCAGGGCTCAGCAAACATCACGTCAAGAAAAATCAATACATGGTAATGTAGGGTTTAACATCCCACTTGACACATTATACGTCATTTCGCAGACAATTTTACAGGTCAGATGACCCAACCAACAGTGTAATAGCACTGAAGGATGATAGTCTTCTACGTCAAGGGCCAATCCAACAGGCTCAGCACACTAAAAGGTAAAGAAAAGGATGTAATGAAAAATTTTCCACATATAGCACCAAGTACACCAAAGACACAGAGGCACTCGGAAGACAGCTAAGCCAAGCAAGATCAAAGCCCAATCCAGTCGATCAATTCTGCCGGTAAGCTACTTGGTGTATTTATTAGTTAAAGTTTATCACAACATTCTCATGTTCCATATTTACTACAAAAACTTGCAAAACAAATAAAATGCATTAACTATTTGGTTTGAGCTGGCATCCCAAACATGTGATATTTTTGTTGACTACTATTGGATAGTTTGTTTTATTCTAAAGTATGAATGCCCTCTGTGACCTGACTTAGCTAAAAAAGTTGCTAAAAATATCGAAAAAGCACAAAAAATGTAATAAAACTAATTTACTCCATTATTTCATTTTCCAACACAAAATAAATCAGATCTAGTCATTTAGATTAGGTCTGGATTACTCAGATCACCGCTGATACAATTAAAGCATAGAAAATACAAAATATACCCTCCATTCGTGGTTGGGGTGACAGTTTAAGTATCCCACAAACGAACAGTTGTGTGGCCCATTCATTCACACCATCTCCCACTGGGAAACAAAACTTACCATGGATAAAACTTTTACCACACTGTATGGCCAAGAAGTGTGAAGTCTTTCACGTTGTGTTAACTGTTCGTGTTACTAACTGTAAAAAATCAAGCGATACCCCACTGAATCACATTATATTACGTGGGTAATGTGATGGGCAAGCCAGCATAAAAACTGTAACAGCTCTTCTCTCATAGGTCTGAGGGATTCACATAGAAAGGCCATAAATACACATGACTGTATCATGCTGTATGCTGTCTGCTACAAAAAGAATCCATCAGTAATCTAATCAAGCACTGTCCTATTTTAGTAACTTCTGCACAGAACTGTTAGAGAAAAATTAGACACATTTTCCACTAACCTTGTTCCTGCGATGTCGATTTTCTTTCTTCTTCGGCGTGTGGATCAGCAGAGGCTGCTGCGGATCTCTGATGTCCTTGTTGTAATGCCGCCTGTCAAATTAACAGCCACTCACAGTTCAGGATAACCACTCTCCAGGCACGGTGATATCCCCAGAACCAATTCTTCACAGCACTCCTAGCCATACTGCACTACTAACGTTGTGTCTATCATCCTCAGCATTACCCGTATACTATGGATGTCAGTGCATGTTCTACAGTAATGTTCAGGACAATTTTCTAAGCAGCAAACTCATTGAAATGGGTAGCATACAACAGCCTACTAGATAACGGTCTTGCCCCAACTGTGAAGTTAGCAATAAACAGTTTACCTGCCGACGTTTTCCCTGACATTTGGTAAATTCCTAACATTTCCCGAACAGATGTTAAATTCTCAGTCATTTTCATGTTTTTACAGGCACTGCACATCCCGTCATTTGCACCCTTACAGTCAGCCAGTATAGTGAAGAAATGTATATCACGGAATGGACAATATTTTCTGTTACACCGGATTATATCAACGCCACAAGTTCTACTTTATTGGATTAGTCAACCTGTTAAATCTCAAACTGCTCTTCAGTTGTTTTACAGTCAAGTTAGTTAGTTGGGTTTAACGCCCCTTTTCAAAACAAATATGGCTATATGAGAGATGGAAGGTCAGGGGTGAAGAGCTATCCCAGTGAAGGAAGGCCAGCGATATATTAACCTCGACCCTGGCCACTTTTTTGTTCAGCAGTCACCTAAAAAGGGAAATGGACCAAGAGGCCCATTCAAATTATTATCCTAGTGCCTACAACAGGGGGAAATAACTAACACACTGCAAGACAAAACTAAATCAGATACGACTAAAAATTACATATAACATAAAATCAACATACACAAAAATAAAGCCAGGTTTAGTTTCCTCCTACGACATCCAGCCTGGAAACAAAGTTAGACTATTCTGGTAGAATGGGAAGGGATGGAAAAGCAAGAAAATAGGTGAACGAGTAAGAAACTGAAAAAGTAAAATATATTAAAATTTAAAGCAGAAGGTGGGAAAGTGAAGAGATGATGGGAGGAATGCCCCTGGCCCACATGTAAAGGGTAAAGGTCGGATTCTTCTATAGCGCTACTTACAGCAGCAGTGCCATGACCAGCCACTCTGTACAATCGTAGGAAGTGGCAGTTGATTGGCAAGAGCCAATGGTGCTGCAGCGCAAATTGCGGCCATCCACTGCACGCGTTAACGTACAATTGGACC
>Ga0209780_1000246_pt1 | contig 27124 bp, 14 predicted proteins | sample WorMetexBAHAMAS2_FD_187384 | JGI IMG/M metagenome (GOLD analysis project Ga0209780, IMG submission 187384) | Marine gutless worms symbiont microbial communities from Max Planck institute for Marine Microbiology, Germany - Inanidrilus exumae... | ecosystem: Host-associated > Annelida > Digestive...
AGCGTTCGCTCGCGATCCAAAAGGACCGGTCCGCTTCCAGGTAACAGCCTTGGGCAAGCTGCTCACACGCGTGTGCCTCTGTCACCAAGCAGTATAATTTGGTACCGGCCGATGGGCGGTGACGCTCTTCGGCCGGGAAGGTAACCGCAGGCCTGGCGGAAAGTAATGGCAGCCTACCGCCGTTGGATAGCTTCAAGTCACCTGCGGGCTGCACTGACTGCCTGTACACCTGCCCAGCGCTCGGTAACGAGTATGGGAGAACTTTCTTTATACTATAATTTAGTGTCTGATTCTTTATAGAGTTTTATTTGTCTTTTTATGTTTTATATGAATTTGTCACGTGGACCATCTGATCTGCAATTTATAAAGCGGTTCCAGGGGCTGCTAGTGCCTGTGGCTGGCGTCTGGATGTCTGTGACCTGTCCAGGCGCCCGAGTAAACAAACCCTGATGGACGACGGTCTCACTTGGTACAGCAATTAACTGTCCGGACGTCTGTCCTGGCGTCCTGTCATATTTTAGTCAGACCGTTCTTGGTCGTCGCCCGACTCGTCTGCCTCACCTAGTTTAGAATGGCCGAGTACAAGACCTTGCACAGTCCTTGTGCTAGTCATTGTACAGTACTGCATCGTCTAGTCAGTCACTCTTCTGACTAGACTTATACACGGGTCTGCATACAAATCGAAATCCACTCAGATGCGACGTCGGCTAAATATCAAAATCCATGAAATCCATAAAATGAACGAAATATTATCTGTAGGCCTGACATTTATTTAAATTTATTAACTTATTGAACATTTGTGTACATTTCTGTTTTACTGCAGACATCTTAACCCTGAAGTGGCAAAGCGGCTGAACTGCATAGCTGGCAGAGACAGAAAGACTGACACTCCATTGCAAGCGGCATTACACTGCACTGTATCATTAGGGCAATGTCTCTAAAATGCATGTACCTTCAGGAGCCTGTTGTGTCTGCATGCTGTAGATTTAACATGATGTCAGTCTGAGCTGAACATCAAGACTTCATCAGTTGATGAGGTTCATGCAATGTTTGATGTCCTTGAGCAAACCTTTCTTCAGTTAACTGATCTACTGGGTTACAGAAGCTGAACATTTAACCATGGCAGCCTCAATGTCTGACCTCGAATGTCGAGTGAGCGAAATCACAAAGTGTCCTATTTGTCTTGATGACTGCAAGAACCCCAGGTCACTGCCGTGTCTCCATTCGTTTTGTCTTCATTGCCTTCAGCAACATTGGAAAGACAGCAGTCCCGGTGATGAAGTGTCTTGTCCAATGTGCAGAAACGTACTGGAAATTCCAGACGACGGTTTAGCTGAATTGCCACATAATTTCTTTGTGCAGAACTTGATTGAGGCGAGAGAGGCTTTCATAAAGCAGCCGGTTGTCATGTTTTGTGAGGCTTGTGAGAAAGACGGTGAAGAAAATGAAGGGAACATTCCTCTGGCGACCATGTACTGTGTGGACTGTAACCAGAAGTTGTGTAGGCGCTGTAGTAGAGTACACAGAATGTTGACAGATCCTCATAAGGTAAAAGAACTTGGAGCTGAGTTGACTGTGGAGTTAGTACACCAGCAAGGAAGCTACTGTGAACGACATTCAGGCAAATTGCTCGAGTTCTATTGTTTTGACTGCAAGATCAACATCTGCAAAGAATGTTTTGCAGTTGAACATACACAGCATAAGTGTGGGGTCGTGAAGAAAGTTGCAGAGGATTTTGTGAAGTCCTTCAATGGAAATATGCTGCAGGTTTCCACACGAATTAATGTATTTCATACTGCAATGACACAGACAAATGAAGGAGAAAATAAGCTAATGAAAGACATTCAGGATGTGGATACATCGATAAAGCAAAGAGGTGAGACTTTGAAGCATGCTGTGGACAGACAAGGAGACAGTTTACTTGGACAACTTGAGACTTTCAAGGCAGCAAGTCAGAAGGAATTAGCAAGTCGTAAAGACGGGCTTGAGTTGGGTATAATGGCGATGGAAAGTTTCACGGCGTATTCGCTGGAGCTGATGTCTAAAGGTTCTCCTTGTGACATCACACGTGCTGTTAGTGAATTGCACGCCAGAGCAGACGAACTGCTGAAGACTTATGTCACTCCCGTTGACTACTGCGCTCCGGTTGTCAAGTTTGTTCCCATGAATATTGATGAGCTCACTGAACCATGTGGTGGTGATCAGAACTTGATTGGTCGTGTTGTGACATCAAACAGTGACGGTAAGTTGCAAAACAGCTAGTCTTGTCATTTTGCTAGATAATTTTTTGTTACTATGACAGAACCATTATAAAATCAAAACCTGTTTATTTTCTCAGCGCTAGGGTCCAGAGTAGGCTGTACCTCTGCCTGCAATAACGAATGAACGAACGAGCCTCAGCATTGCACGGGTCTGTCAGCGGCAGCAGAGACTCTTGTTTTATGTTGTAGTATATTTTGTTATGGATGGATGTTTGCTTTTGTTGTGTTTGTTAAGGTTTTTGAGTACTAAGCAAAGAGATTGGCTGGGAAGAACGTCTCCGAAATGACCTATTTTGTGTTCCGTGGGCCATGAAACCTAAATCAATCAATTAATCGTGCACTTCCTGGCTTATCTACTCCATCCAGAAAAAAAACATGTTTCCAGATGGGGGTCGTAGGAGGCGACCAAACCTGGCTTTAGTTTTTAGGTTGACTCCACTCTTCGACAGAGTTGACCTAATAAAGCCGGTATCAAATGTCTGTCCGTCTGTACATAATACATGCAAGTCCGTATGTCCGCCCGTCCGCAAAAAGTTTCTTCGATTTCAATGAAATTTGCCGTGTAGGTAGAGGTCGATGAGTGATGCATGACGGTATGCAGTATGACACAATCCAAGGTCATGGTCAAGGTCATGAGCCCTTCAAAGTTGGAAATATGGCCATTTTCCAAAACTATCTCTCCTGCCATTTACAATGGGAGCTGGCAACTGACCATGGATTCTTAAACTAGGGCACAGTATCTAAATTTGTTCAGGTCGGACTTTTTTATATTTGGCCTCACGTGACTTAGAAGTTGGCATGGTCAGTCCGTTGCGAAGAGTCAACCGTCAGTCCCCGCACGGGGCTAATTTTTGGATTAATTTTATTTTGTAGTATATTTTGTTATGGATGCATGTTTGCTTTTTTGTGCTTGTTTCAGTTTTCAGTACTAAGCCAAGAGATTCAGAATGGATGGGGGAAACGTGTCCAAATTGACCTATTTTGTGTCTTGTGGGACGTGAAACATTAACTCAATGAAACTGTAGACATATGCAGTTCATCTTATACGCTGTTTGCTGACAGAGTTTGATACTTCTGTGGAAGCGCTACATCTGCAGACAGAACGTGAACGTGAGCTGGAGCACAGCAAAACGGAGATGGAGAAGAAGATACAGCAACTGGAACAAAAAATAGTAGAACTGGAGAAAAAGCTGCAAATGCAACAACAGCCTGCTAATTCAGGTAAGTTGTCAATGACCCTCATTGACCTTTAGAGTTATTTAAGCTGTTGAGAACTCGAGTTGGGTATAATGGCGATGGAAAGTTTCACGGCGTATTCGCTGGAGCTGATGTCTAAAGGTTCTCCTTGTGACATCACACGTGCTGCTAGTGAATTGCACGCCAGAGCAGATGAACTGCTGAAGTTTTACGTCACTCCTGTTGACTACTGCGTTCCTGTCATCAAGTTTGTTCCCATGAATATTGATGAGCTCACTGAACGAGTTGGTGGTGGTCAGAACGTGATTGGTCGCGTTGTGATATCAAACAGTGACCGTATGTTACAAAACAGCTTGAATCTTGCCACTTTACTGGATAAGTTTTTGTTATTATGAAAGAACCATTGTAAAATCTAAACATGTTTATTTTAGACCAGAAGATCACCGTATGAGAGACTCATAGGCCATTACTAAGAAACTGTTTATCATCATAATTGCTGAATAAGAACACCAGTGTAACGCAGGCATAGCCTGGGCTTGGCTGGCCACTTCGCTACACGGCTCCAGTGCCCTGTGCCCGGCTTGGCACGATTGATGCCAACCCTGTTGCAGCAGGTTAGGTGATAGCCATGGCTGCACCCAGATGCCGTGGTATAGTGTGTCCAGTTAGCTAGCGCCTGTCTGGGGTATGTGTGTTCTACACAGAAAATTCTACATGGTGGAAGGAAAGAAGAGCGTGATACTATGCAGTGGGTGGTCTAGTAGTCATTGAATAAAACATATCTCTGCAGACCATCTTTATGTGTGCATGTGTGTGTTTGTGTCATTTTTACATATGATAAGGATATAGCCCTACCAGATTGTCTTAACTTCATGTTAATCTACAATAGTACATGTTATTAGGCAGTTATTAAAGGAGAATTAACTGCTATTAACATGTTTCAGGTAAATTTTGGCAGTGAAACAGTAGACATATGCGGTTCATTTTATACGTTGTTGTTTACTGCCAGAGTTTGATACTTCCGCGGAAGAGCTACATCTGCAGACAGAACGTGAACGTGAGCTGGAACGTAGCAGTGCGGAGATGGAACAGAAGATACAACAACTAGAACAAAAAATTCTAGAACTGGAGAAAAAGCCGCAAATGCAACAACAGCCTGCTAATTCAGGTAGGTCGTACCTGTGTACTTTGTCAATGGCCCTCACTGACCTTTAGAGTTATTTCAGCTGTTGTGAACCCTTAAATGTTATTAATCCAGTACAGCTGTCACAATTTCAAGTCGCCTAATGTGTTAGCAGCAGTTGACAGGCAATATCACAGAAAAGGGCGTCATATCATTATCAGTAAATTAACAAAATTTTAATGACATAGCAGGTTGCATGATCCATAAGTAACTGCCACATTAACATAACTGTTGTTGTTATAGGTTTGCGACAGACATTGCAGCGACCAGGACAGAAGAAGCAACCTGGGCAAATGCAGTACATGTATGAATTGGATATCACACATGGACGTGAGTTACCTATTCTAGCAATTCTTGTGATAATTAATACGCACACGTTCGTTCGTTCTTTGCGGGCTGGGGTCCAGCCTACTCATGACATTTGAAGTGCCTAGCTTCTCCAGTTGATTGATTAGGAGCCGAAATTAAAACAAACGCCTATTTGGGGGTAGTTTGTCATCCCAAGACTAACACTTGATATATTCTCCCCCTATACAAAATTTGGCAGCTCTCTCTTCAGCCGTTCCGGAGATATGATTCCGGGTGTCAAAATTAAAAATGGTTCATGTGACCTGACCACGCCCCTTTCAGGGATTGCTTGCCATCCATGAGCTAGCGGTGCTTGCTAAGATCAACCTATGTATCAAATTTGAAATCTCTGTCTCCAGTCTCCACCCACTATGAAGATACAAAAGGTGCTACAAAATGTGGAAAATGGGATCATTCAGGGTAGTTAGAGGTCACTGGAAATAGCACCATTCGACAGAACGCATCTTATTGGCCTTCCATAGTAACTATTTACCTATCTTGCACCGTTTGAGGTATAGTGAGATTTTGGTACAAAATCACCTTGAAGGACATCCACCTACTATAAAGCTTTTCAGATGTGATTTTTGTATGGCTGTGCAGCAGTTAGCTCTGCCGCTAACACGTGATCTGGTTGTGACAACTAATTTTTTTCCTGTAATAAGCCAGTTGTACAACCAAACAGCAACAGAACTGTCCTGACTCGTTGTAAACCCGACAATGTGAGCGTGTTGTTGTGTTGTAGACCTGGTGGGTGTGACTCAGTTACATGACGTTGTCTACGTTGTCTGTGCTGCCTCCTCAGCAATCTCGAGGTTCGATGCTACAACACATCAACGACTGAGAGACATCAACATCAAGGACTTGAAGTGGCCACGTGATATTGCTGCCTGTCAACAAACGTCTCAGGTGTATGTTGTGTATCTTAATGTCAAACCGGGCTATTTCGCCTTTCCGGTTATCTGTCGAGTGTCAGCAGACGGCTCAGACATAAGGCAATCATGGCTGCTAAAGTTACCACATCAGACATCCAGTTCACCACTGACACTATCAGTAACAGCAACTCGTCTTGTGGTGACGATGTCTGAACAACTGATAGAGTTCAACGCAAATGGCGCTCAACTGAGACATGTTAGTTTGCCTCAAGCAACTCACGCCGTGGAGTCACCAGCTGGAATATTGATCGTTAGTCACTATGACAAAGAGACGAAGACGAATCGGGTCAGTCTAGTGAACACTGGAGGTCAAGTGGTGCGTCAGTCTTGGACTGAGCATCCACTTTGCTACGTTTCACACATGGCCGTTGACTCAAAAGGAAACATATTTGTAGCGGACCGTGACAAACATTGTATTTTTCAGCTCGACGCTCAGCTACAGCGACGTGGTGTCCTCGTCAATGAACATCAGCTGAAACATGAGCAGCCAGTGCGACTGTGTTACGTGGAACAGTCAGGACAACTGCTGGTTGGACTTGCTGATCGTGCCAGCGTCGCAGTGTTTAATGTTAAAGATTTAATCAATAGATAAAGTGCTGAATTTTCTGATTGTGACGCTTAACGTTTGTTGTACTTTAAGACGTCAGTTATGCCTGTGCTGCCCACATTACGACGTGGGTCTGCATGTCGATGTGACTGCACAATTTTTCTAGTTTTAGTTATGCTATGTGTTAACTAGTCTGTAATATCACACGCACAAAACAGACCAACCTAACGCGCACATGCATAAACCGCTTGAAATCAGTCCATCCAGTTGCCCACTGATTTATATTCTTCAGACTTTAGTATCTGTGAAATTCTGTTATGGGTTTAATTTTGTTTAAGTATAAGTGATTTCGTCGTGTAGCGTCTATGTATCAATGTGTATTCCAGATGAACACAGACGTTATATACAGTCGTACTTGTGATGTCATACGACACTATATAGTCTGACAATTATCAGCGATGTTTACCCGCGACTACGGCAGTTGCAGGGATACGAATTTTTTCATCTCCGTTTGTCTGCATGTCTCCGTATTTCCACGATATTTAAAGGATCATCGTTCTTGACATAGTAATGTTCCAATGTGAGTCTCGGATACGCGGGTCGACAGGTCACAAGCGACAAAAACATTGCTGCGGTGTGGGTCTTTGCACATTATGTGAGTGCTGTCTTCTTCTAGCTATTCTGCTTGAATGTTATGTGCGTTGTTATGCACAGTCCTGCTCAATTTGTGTATATAAACAATTGATTTAGTCGCCACGGGACAAGCCAGCTTTGACTCCAATGGATAGGATAGTTCATGAGTGAATAACATCAAGAGGCAGTATCTAGTAGTCGAATTTCTGTTTGTATTGGGATGACTATGTGATTATCTATTTCTAGTAGTCTATATTCTCCAGTATTTAGTTTACCTCTCCAGTATTTAGTTAAAATGTAGAGGTGCCATAGTACATCTGCCTTTCTGAAGCCATCAAACACGTAGTTTGATATGCCGCCAAGTCATAAACACATGGCCAGAGCAACGCCAGACCTACGGTTACCTTCCCAGCCAGACGGCCCGCCCTGACTCTGGCCATTGGTCGGTACTAATTTCCCATCCGGAAGAGGGAGGAGGCTGAGTTGGCCTGAGTGAGTGAGTGGTGTCATCAGAAGACTGTATACCCGTGAGCGGTCACTATAGGCCGTCTCAGTTGCTAACCGGGCTTGACGTGTTGATGAACGCTGTTGCCAAACTGACATTTACGTTATGTACGTTTGAAGTCTTGACAATAATCGAAGATGAACGAAATTACATTGTAAATTTCAACGGTTCGATTTGGATTTGGATATAAATAAACATTTCAGTCTGGCCATTATCAGCGTTATCGCCGACAACGACGTTAAAGAAATAGGCCACTTTTAACGATTTGCTTTAATTGCCTATTTTATTATATTCACATTTTCAGTATGCAGTATGACCCGATCCAAGGTCAAAGTCAAGGTCACGACATTACAAGAAAATTATTCAGCCCTTTTGATACAGCACCAAATGGTGACAGACGGATACACCATACCATAGCATATACCGCGATAGTATGGCCGTGGCGTCGAGCCGCAACAAATTGCAACAGTAGACCTTTGATTGAAAGCAGGCGTGGAATACGTACATGACATTAACATTCGACATACAACAAAACAAAACATTGCTGCGCCACGGCTAAGAGCTGCGTGTGGAAACTGTCAGTCAACAAAATAACTTTTTACACTACAGAAACAAAGACAACATTTCTGTACAGGGTACGGCGAGTGAACATTTATGACTGTCAAGAAGATGCAAGAAGTCGACATCAATGTATCATATTTCAACTGTAATTTTTGCAACTTTTACTTCGCCCCTGACTGGGGTGTAAACTTGTAAAGTATTGCGATCAGCATGTCTGTCTGTCTGTCCGATCACATATGTCGAAAAACACACGTCCAAATGTCATCCAAATATTCTGTACACGTTACCCGTGGCCGTGGTTCAGTCCTCCTCTGACGACAGTGATGTGATATTTTATTACTTTAGTTTCGTGGATGACGTCTTGTGTTCATACAACGGACGGAACAGGCCGAATCAAAGACGACGCATACTGGCATTTACGACTGAATTCAGGCATATACAAGGACTTCTCAAGCACACTACGAATCACGGATATAGCAACACAACCGCAGTACATAAGACCACCTGAAATGAAGGCCTGCATCAAATTCAACTCAGAAATCCAATAAGCTTAGAGTAAGTAAGTAAACGGTGTTTAACTTCCTCAGCATACAAGCTGAGGTCATTTTGGAGAAGTCTTTCCAGGAAATCAACTGCATTAGTACCGACGGTGAAATAAAATCGAGAAATGCATAAGCTTACTGGAACACACAGGTCCAGGTTAAAAGAACGCAAAAACACACACAAAACATTAATTTAAACCAACAAGACAACACGAGAAACGCCAACGGAGCAACGTATTCAACGTTTTAGCATGCAATATATCTCAGCATATAATTGACGACCTAGGTGGCGCGGTGGCACAACGGGTAGAGCATTGGACTTGCAATCAACAAGTCGTGGGTTCAAATCCTACTCGGGGCAAAGCTGCGTACAACCTTGGGCAAGTTGTTCACACCTGTGCCTCTGTCACCAAGCAGTATAACTTGGTACCGGCCAAGGGGCGGTGATGCTCTGCGGCTGGGAAGGTAACCGCAGGCCTGGCGGAAAGTAATGGCAGCCTTCCGCCTGGTGAATGACTTATAGTCACCTGCGGGCTGACTGCCTGTACACCGGGATCAGCTCCGTGCCCAACGCTCGGTAACAAGCATGGGAAGCCTTTACCTCTTTTACCTAGTTGACTACCACTACTCATGCATAACGCAGTCTCTTGGCTTCAGCACCAATGGCCAATGAGTTAGGCCAGGCCAGGTGCACAAATGTGTCATTAGAGAAATCTCTGGGAAGTGCTGTCGCACAACCAGTGATGTCAGAACTCAATGCATTGATGCCAACCAGGAACGATCATCCATTGCCTCCATCCTTTGCTGTTCCACCAACTCACATCATAAGGAAAGGAACGACACACCCTTCATGCCGAATCTCCAATCCTAGTACCTATAGTAGTGTCGAAGCACTGAAAACAAATAATACCTGTGCACAAACAAGAACCTGTATGGTTCTAAGTCTACACTCACTAACATAAGTCTCATTACTGATTTTATATCAAAGCCTCTTTGAAGCAGGACTGTGAATATGACCCAAGGACTGGGCCAATGTTTAACGTATTTTCTGTAGTGGGTGTAAAAGTTTGACTCCATCTGCTCCTCTGTTACCGTCGCTGTTTCGACGGAGAAATAAAGGTCGTACCTGACGGAATGCAGCTGTTTCTACCATTTTATTTTTATCATGCGTACAAAGTGTTCGGAAGAAGATGAATAGTTTGAGCCTGTCCTTAGTCCTGACAGAAAGCTGGCGTTTGGAAAAAGCGGATAAAGAAAAAGAAAATTCAGGTATCAATCCGTTAATCCAGGTTTATAACACAGAACTGCACATCCAAGAAATCAGCGGGAACAAAAAACAAATGTCATCAGCTTTGCTGCACACAAAATCACTCGGATTAAGTTGTTTGGAATCATATCAGCAGCGTTAATAGTCCGTATCAACATCAACACTGCTACAGTCCATAACACACTCAGCTTCCGTACCGGAAATTCCTATGACAACAAGACACTGCTGTTTATACACAATACAACAATCTGCTAGTTACAGTATTAACAAATTTCCAACACATCACTATCACTCGCATCAACACAGCCGTTCTGCATCCACCCATCGCAGCCTACGACACTTAAATCGACATTCTACGAGAAATTATTATTACCAATCACGTTAGCGGGAAAGTTAATGTGTTCAGGGATGTCCATCTGTGTTTCCACTCTATCTTTTGAACAAACTGAATTTTGACCATCTTTGACGTAGATTTTTTGCATGTGTATGGGTTATGACCACAGCTCACCGGGATTGAAAGTCAAGGTCATAGGTCAAGGTCAAGGTCAAGATCAATGACAAAACTGAATGCATGGGTACCTACTGCGGCGTCCTATGAGTATTGACTGACGGCCGTAATAGTAGGTTTTTATTGTCACGTCATCAGCTGCGTGCTAGCGCGGTGAGGCGTGCGGCATGGCCGTCATGGCACGGCCGAGGCCAGCTGCAGTGGCGGAGTCCAGTGTGTGATGGTGTGGTAACGCGGTCGGTCTGACCTCGATCCATTAAGGACAGTTTTTCTAGTTGTTATGATGAGCAGAACGAGGCTGAGTTTTTTGGAGCTACTTCAGTTTGCCAAATACTAACAGAACAGAACAAACAGAAAACCATCCTCAATATCTTCGTCCTGCTGCCTGTCATCATCATCACCATCATCATCATCACCATCCTCTGACTACTGTACCCAGCGGCATGGAAGCCATGACGCTGGAGATAAATCAATGCTTACACAACATCTGGTTTCATGGCGCCATGTGAGCAGCATGCTCATGTTTTCTACAGCATGGAAACAGAGTGGACGTACTGCAGCATTTCCTGTCTTCAGAAGTTCAGATAGCTAATTTTCTTCTCACACGGCATCTGCCTTCAACTATATACAATTTTCCCGAGGCTTCTACCAAGGGCCGTGGCCCTAGACAGTACTGGAAGACTCCCATTCTCCGGACTCACGGCTAACGAGTTTCCAACGCTTCCCCTGTCTCTGTTGCTAACGACAACAAATCAATGCAGTTTCCAAACGCAAACCAACAAGAATAAGAAGTTCTATTGTTACTTTTGTTAGATACCACAGACTAAAAAATTCTGCAACCAAAATCGTTTCACTATGTGTATAATACTGTCACATGCATGTGGTCTATTAATAGTGCTTCAGAGATGACAGTGTAAATCAGTCTTTTAATTCAAATTACATAAACATCACGCCGTAAAATCCTATGCAATGGCAACACCTTTACTTCATGTGTTTCTGAGATGAAATTCTAAAATAAGAAGGCTAGAATGTCAACAATGTCAATAGATATTAGTGAAGTGATACTAGTATTTAACTCACGAACACAAATGGGATGAAATTAGAGGTGCAAAATGTATAAATGTGGGCAGGGATAGTATGGTACTGGGTTACTGATCTCAAAGATCTTTCAACAACCATAAACAATATGTTTTCAGATTAGCAACACATCAATCTGCCATCTCATATGTAGCAACTAACGAAATTCACAACTTCACAGCTCTCTTCCGTGAAGAACACACTTATGTGAAATTCCGAAAAATCTGTGATTTGGCATGAAATTGAACACATTTAGTTTGATTTGTACAGGCTAATGGACTTTTATCAATACATTTCTATACAAACTTTGTCATTCTCTGCACGCCATACTGAGTAAGCCATGACTTCTGACTTTGTACATTTGTTGTATTTGACAAATAACCTGAAAAGTGACACAGATTTGCAATTTCATATAACTAGAAGGTATTTTTAAAACTAATTTAAGGGTCATGTAACACCTTGAAATAAGGGATGAAGGGCTCATGATATCGCCATGAGTTTTTCAAACCCTCTCAATAAATTTTCCACAAAACCGGGTATATTTTCAAAAAACACCGTGAAATAGTGTATTTCCCACGTGCATGAGGTCCGACCCTAGTGATATGCTAATGAACACCGGACCAAATAATATGTTTTCAGATTAGGAACACATCAATCTGCCATCTCATATGTAGCAACTAACAAAATTCACAACTTCACAGCTCTCTTCCGTGAAGAACACACTTATGTGAAATTCCGAAAAATCTGTGATTTGGCATGAAATTGAACACATTTAGTTTAATTTTAGTTTGCTAACTACATTTAATGCATCACAACTGATTTCTATGTGTGTCGTTAGCTACCAGCGCCAACGGTAATCGCATGGTACGGTTTTTACGTGAATTAGGTCGGGCCCCAGCGATATGCTAATGAACATCTGACCCAAATTACACCCGGAATTTCAGCTCTGGGAGCTGAAGCCAAAGAGGGATAGAAGCCGAGGGAAGCCTAACTTTAACACAGTTAGGGGAACAGGAATGTGAAAATCCTCCTAATTGACTAGGAGGAACTTGGCACACTTGTACGTTCTTGTGCATTTTATGCACTTTTTAAAGCCCAAATGCCTGTAACTACAACCAAAGTGTCATTTTGTGAATCAACCCAAAGTTCATAACGGGGCTAAAGTTTTGGTTATATTCAAGCCCAAAACACACACCTAGCTACGTGATACAGGTGACTGGTGGACAGTTAGAACACTATTCAAGCATTCAACAGTGAAATATCTCACATCCGACCCAACTGTCTGATTCACTACAGTTGAGTTGAAGTTTTACATCCCACTCGACACAAAAATAGGCTTCCCAGCCTATCACTTAACATGGAACTGGAAAACAACAAGAACCTAACATAACAAAAACAGACAAGCATCAGTGAACCAAAAGATACTATAACAAAAAATAAACATTATAAAACCGAAGCCACGTATGGTCGCGATGTACGACATTCCGCACATCCGACCGGACTAAAGTCATTGACTAGAACATGTCTAAAGCTGCTCCAGATCACAATGTCGGATCTCCGGATGCTTTTTCTACAACATCCACACAAGATGCAGTCACCGACGGTAGACTTCGCACCCAGTCCACTACCCTGGCGATCTCGACCAAACGGAGTTGTTTGACGTCTGACTGGTGCCGCCACCTGGTAAACTTGAGGAAACGTGTGTCGTCTCTGTTTCGGGCCTGTTCATTCTATTATGTGTAAATCCACAAAACCATAATGTTGTGCACTGACGTCAGAGGAACACAGCCAAAACCCCGGGCAACAGGCACAGAAAATTTTTGTGAAATTTGGACAAGTGTTTTTCAAGATATGTGAGCGGACAAGCAGACAGACAAACAGAAAAACATACAGTCATTCTGATCGCAATACTTTGCACTCCTAACAGCGGTGATGTAAATAAGGCCTGATTAGCTACCAGACTTGAGAAGAAAACTTCACAAGATTCACAAGATGTGTTTAGTTTTATAGGATTGTAGAACTGTTTTTATTACTTTTATATTGTCTTGATTTTTGCATTGTTAGTGGCCAACTGGCAATTTTGCATTAATAAATTTGATTTGATTAGATCTGAAGATTCCCTGTGTGGCAGCTCATCTCCTTTTGATGCTCCGACTAACGTAGACTATTCACGATATTGTGCTACAGTCCTGAAGACAAAGGGACAAAGAGGACAGGAATCCTGCACAGTGTGTAGGCATCCCGAGTGATGGCAGGTAATGTTACAGGGTTCCCATGTCACAGATCCCCATGGGGACTGGAATAAATCTTGCCGAGAACTTCGAGAATGTGGCCTATTTGGCTTTTATGGTTTTTGCAACTAAAGCAATAAAATGTGAATCCACTAGCAACTTCTTTCAAATGCGAAAACTTTGATGCACTTTACTGACATGAACAATAATAACGACTGTAGACTGCTGCCAAGTTTACATACTATTCACTACAGCCGAGCTGCATGCATACTATCAAGCGGGACAAGAATGGGGATGGAAACAAGACTTTTGTGGGGATAGGTAAGCATGGAAAGGTAGTTCTGTAGAGATTGGTTAGGATGGACGTGAAGCCGCATAGTTGGGTGAAAATGATTTCTAAAATTTACTATTACTTACTTATTCTCGTTCTTTGTTGCTACAAATCTTGCTGAAAATATTTATACGAAAAAATGCCTTCCTCCATATTGCCAAACTGCAGCTTAGTACTGCCCTCATTACCTAATATGCAAGTCATCACTACAGTGTTACATATTCTATCCTCCTAGGTTCGCCTGAACCAGCAAACGTCACCAATTGGCCACCAATGGAAGGGGCATTGGTCCCTTTATGCTGGCCCGCTGATTTAAGTGCCCATAAAAACCTCATTCAGACACCTTAGTGGTTCCCACTCGCCATTCTTCTGACTAACATTGGCCTTGGCCCGGTCTTTTGCGTCACCTTGTATCTGTGAAAAAACCGGTGTACCTTGAGGTTTTTCTCGATCCGGTCGACTTCACCACCGAGAATGTCGACAATGTTTTCGCCGTGTTTCAACATGAAAGATTCCGCATCTTCTATGGTCGTCAAACCCTGCATTTCCTGCGTTCGACACCGTCATCGTTGTTAAACATGTCTCTATCTGCCCTTCTGTATTTCTTTCTCAACAACTTGATCCAAAATTAAAATTTATGGCCATCTTATGACATATTAGTTCACAATGTTGTGAGAAGGCTATCCATCTCATAAGGAATCTCTGCCACTTATCCTTAAAGTTTTTATTCTGAAACAAGTGAAGTAACATAACTGAGGGGAACTGGTAACTTAGGTTTACCTGGCTGACTGACTGAGTTAAGGTTTTACGTCCCACCTGACACAAAATAGGCCATTTCAGAGACGTTCTTCCCAGCCAATCTCTTGGCTTAGTACCGAAAAACTAAATCAAATTGAACATGCATCCATAACAAAATATACTACAACACAAATACAAAAATTGGTCACTTCTCATGACATCCGGCCTTGAAATCAAACGGGCCTATACTTAAACAAGTAAATAGGAAACGAAGAAAGTAAGTAAGTAAACAATTTATATAGCACCAAAATCAACAAATAAATCAGCGCACATTACAACGCCGGAGCCCATATGGGGCAGGTCCTTCTGGCAAATGACTGTCTTAAACAAAGGTATGGCATAGTTTCTATTAAACATAAGTTAATAGTAACAATAATATATTTCATATTGCAATACGCAATATATTGCATATTGTCTGGTGGGATATTTTATTTTGAGCCACCCTGTAGATATTAGTAAACCTAGTAGTATATAGACGAGCAATTGCTGTTATTAAAATAATTAGTCTTAAGGTTATTAGTGTTATACAATCAACAGGTTATAATGTACTTGACTTTAATGTGGAGATGCTGTCAGACCTGAAGCATCTTCTCCAGATCCTGCTGCTCAAGGTAGAACCGCGTGATCTCTCGCCCGTCAAAGTCAACCTCCGCCTTGAACCTCACCATCGGTCCACCCATGTCAGTTGCCTTAACGTCATGAATTGTCCTGCAATCACAGAAACAAACAGTACAATGTGAGAGTCGTTGGCTGGCTGGAATTTCACAACACTTTCAATGCAACTTTGATTATGTGCCTTTACAATTACAATTTATCATACAAATCTGTAGTATTTTAACAAATCGAATGTTTACAGAACTAATCAAGTTAGGCTGAGGTACAACATTAAAAGACCTACTAAAGCACAAAACATATAAACTGAATACCCACCAATAAAAGCACAGAATATGTACCTCTGATTCCGCCTCTGATTCGCTTCCGATATACGGTGCTATATAAATTTGTGTTTGATTTTGATTTTGTTGTTGACACAGCAGAATGCCGTTTCAAGTTCACGTTCTAGTTGACTATGACTTTCGTGGATTGCCGTTTTGCACATGTCATACAAGGGTTAATGACAACATACAGCACCAGAGGAAAATAAGTTAGTAAGTAAGTAAGTAACACGTTTATAAAGGCCTGTTATCATTTAAGTGTAAACGAATCAGACGTGTCAGGTCTCCAGTGGATTTGTTTGAATCGTTTCTGAGTTAGTCAAGCCATTTATTCCGAGGTTGACCAGGACGGCCTCGCTACGAGTGTGTCAAGAGGTCAGTGTCAATGTCAATCATGGATTTATATAGCGCATAAACGCAAAGCCTCGACTTAGTGCAGTGTACAAAACTCTATAACTCTGTCTGGACTGCTTGAGTCACCTGATCATCCGATCATTTTCCAACTCCAGCATGAGTTCTTGCTTCTTTTCCAACGGAATTGACCTAAACACCGCAGTATGACAACAGCAGTCACAGACGATATCGAGGTGCAAAGCAAGGTCATATTGTTGAAACTTCATCGTCACAACAAAATCACAATTGTCACAAGATTGAACAAACGCTGAAGACCTGCCGACAAGCGACATGGTGTTGGTGTAGATGATGAAGGAAGCAACTCCGCCCAGCAGAGTTCCAATGAGCAGAGAGCCGACAGCGTCCGGCAGAGGGATGCCTGTGTAGTGAGTAATACTGATACACGTAGCGGCAATTGTCAGACCAAGCACGGCGGCAAAGTCTTCCAGTAGTACCACGTTGGTGCTGGGGTCGCGGCTGTAGTAGACTGCTCACACAACATACATACCAGTACTCAAACCATTTCACTGCTGCTACAGATGCTGTTGCTAACTACGTTTAATGCATCACAACCAATATCTATGTGTGTCGTTAGCTACCCGCGCCAACGGTAGTCGCATGGTACGGTTTTCAGCGGCTTTCACGTTTGTTTGCATGTTTTGCCAAACAATATCTCATAAGCCGACACAGCTAGGATCACCAAACTTGATGTAGAAATGTACCACCACGAGTCCTGTAAATCCATTTATTTTGGGGGTCAAAATGTCAAAGGTCAAGGTCACGAGGCACAAAAAATTGCTGACATGGGTTATGACACTCTTGTGAGTGCTGGCTTCTTCTAGTTCACTGACGTAATTACTTATCTCAGCAACACCTCATGCAAATACACAGAAAACCATACCACTAATGGGGTGACGTAGTGGTAACGGCAACGGGGCTTTAGTGTGACGTAGTGGTAATGACAACTGGGTGCATCAGCAAAGTTACTCCATGTCAAGCCTAGTTACTACTGTGACAAATGACCGTTTGTGAGTATATCGTGTTGATAAATAATCAACCACCTTGGCCAACCTGGCCTCCTACCCTCAGCGGGATGAGAAATGAGAACTGGGCCAAGCACCCCAAAAGGCGGTATGTGGGGCAAATGAAGCAGGACGGGAAAAGTCTCAGTGCTGGGGCCCAGAGTAGGCTGGACCCCTGCCTGCAATAATAAACAAATGAACGAATCAAGCAGGACGGCCAACATCCATGTCCTGTGATCAACACTGCTCCAACAGAAATCTAACAAAACAAACGCCATTATAACATAGAGTAAATGCCATCGTGTCATAGACTATAACAGCTGAGAGTGAAAATAAACGACACAGACCGTATTGGAAGAAGGACATGTTGTGGAGTTTGCAGCTCTGACGAACTTCATTGACAGCAACCAGCAATGTGGCTGAATGGTCACACACACACACACACAGAGAGAGAGAGACATACATGCACACAGAGACACAGACACACACAGACACAGACACACACACACATAGACATACACACAAACATACACACACAGACATACATGTACACAGAGACACAAATACATACAGAGAAGCATACACACATTCAATTTCTGTATCAGTGGTCTTCTTATGCAGAGTTATTTGAGGTCGAGCCAGATCACCCAAAATAGAACTTTTGGAGAGAGAAAACTACTGCATTTTACAGGTGGACGCTGTTCTTGCAACCCAAATCGACAGTGTCCGAGCACTGAAGGGAATGCTAAACACTCAAGAAAACCTCAAACGTTCACCACCTGATCATTCTGGTCCACGGCCGAACCGGACTGGAAATGGCATAGAATATTTAATTTCATAAAATATTCTATGGTCACGTGACATTTCTACTTCCGCTTCACGGGCTGTCCCCAATTGCTACTCTTTCTTTATCAACCAAACGATTCCATTTTACTCTACCATCCAGTGTGAAAAATGACAAAAACTGCAAGAACTGTAAAATTGTGCCTTCAATTATTCAGCTAAAAGACACTAATTAATAACGCACATTAGTTTTAAAATTTTGAACAACCCCGTCAGACACCACAGCAGACAGTAAGGCTGCTCTAAGCTGTAGCTCACGCCCAAATCTGACCCTGTCCTGTATAAATTCATTCTGCTAACCTAGGAATAGGATTACGATTAGGAAGTCATTACTTTGGATTACAAACACTTACTAATGGACATTCTTAAGTCCAAGCTTTACATAGAATCAGCATCACTAACAACTGGTCTAAGACCTGCTGTCAAAAGCACACCAAATGGGACTGGCCTTCGCCTATATTTGTTATTATATAGTCCTACTATAGACCTAACATGGCCCAGTCTGGACTACATCTATCTTTGGCACACATGTAACTTTCACCTCATATATGCACCATACAGTACATTTGTTCTGGCGAAATGTTAATGTGGATTAGGGCCTTAGTTTAAGCAGGCTAGGCCCACCAAGGACTAAAGAACGAAGTAAAAAGCTATGTAAGTAAGTAAGTAAGTAAGTAAAAAAGGCACAGCAGTAGCAGTACATAACTCTGCAGTTAATTAATCTCAACAGGACAAGAAAATCAACAAAGTTGACAAATCACCTCCTTCAGACAGAAATGATCCGCCAAGTATAGCCAGCGCCTACAACAGAACCAACCCACCGCAGCTGCTGTTAAGAAAGCCCAGTAATACGAAATGCTGCAGATGAAAAGTAATCTTGACACAATACACACTAACATCAGTGTTCCACAATCAGTGGCCTGGATACATTATTTCTCAGAGATGTCAGCATTTGAAAAATTAAAAAGACAGATCTAATGGGTTGGGGTCTGGGGCCACCTAGGCCCCAGCAGGGTAAAGGGGCAGCACCTTGGTGGGGTTGAGGGGGCATGCTAATGGTGTTTCTCAAATACATGTATATGTTGACAGATAGTTAAGTAAGTAAACGTAAGTAAGTAAACGTTATGGATATACAACAGATGGCACTCAAATAACAAATAACCCAAGAAAGTCCCTAAATGCAGAATTTCACCAATTCCGTGTAGAATGGTGAGAAAAACCCTGAAAAGCGGAAGAAGTACATCAAAAGTGGGAATGTTGGCACCTCTGTCTTTCTTCATCCTCCATTAGACTGCTAACAGAAAGGCTCCACTTACATCAGCTCTTGCATATGTATAAAAAGTCATCGACCAAAATGACAATTTATGCGCAAAACGTGGATGTAAAACTGAAACAAGCAGAGGAACAGACAGACAGAAGAAAATGTAAACACACTGACTGACCCAGAAAAGAGATTCTCCATGTTCAACAGGAGCAATCAATCCCATAATGCCATGATAGTATGAAAGTCCCGCGCCGACGCAGAATATGCCGACTCCACTGATTAGTGACGAGACGTTTCTAAACGTTCCCCAGCCGTACCTGTATTCACAGCAGCACAATATAACTAAATGCCAAACAAGTTTCCGCCACTCACTTCCACACAATATCTGTTGTCAGAAAACGTTGATTGTTGAAATAGCAGTAGTGAACTGAAGCCATTTCAAGTTCCAAAGTGTAACTGAAATTCACTACTTCTAAATATTAATGACACACTTAAGTGCAATGTTATTAGTACAGATACATTCACCTATTAAGTTACAAAAATGTTATGTGCATTAAAACAACAAACATATTTGACAAATATATTTGGCAGAATTTACAAATTAATTGAACCACAACAGCAACACTTTATGGCAACAATACAAGTCAACCTGTGTCAATCTGCCAGTTAATAAGTGCAGATGGCTGCGTGGCCAGTGGTAGAACGCCAGTCTTTGACTGACGTACTTTCCCTGTCCCATGCTCGACCTGTAGCTGATGGGTGACCATTTATGTGGGTAAACCATCCGCTATAAGGTCAGCGAACTAGGCCAACTCAGCCTTTCATCCTTTCGGGGTCGATAGACGAGTAGTAAGCTGAGCCAGATGTGTGCCACCTTGCTCGGGCGACGCCATCTGGCGAATGCTTATAAAATGAATGCAGGATGGCTCATTCCATTCGTGGATAAACGTGTGGGTGGCAGGTAAAACTGTGTGAACCCCGTGCCATTCTCAGCTACGTGTCGCGCCGCTGGTCACTGTTAAGTCGAGTCTAAGCGTTGGACGGTGTGCATTTGCATTTGGAGGCTTTTGTTGGAGTAAAGCTTTGCTGCCCACATGCCCTTGCTAACAGCAATTAGTACATTCAGATTAGAGGGAAAGCAGTAGAGTTATCATCAGTGGCATATTTAAGATTTTGGTTTGGGGGGACCATCATCTCGATAGGCGCCCTCCCTTCCACTTCCCTTCCCTTAGAAGTAGGCCCCTAAATACGGCTAGGGGACCTGGGAGAGCGCTGTAAGCTCCGCAGTGGGGTCTGAGGCGAAGCCTCAGCCGCCAAACGATTTGGTTGATATCTGAGCCAAAACAGCAGCTCCGGTTGCAACAATTTTTGTGGATTTTCTTAACAGTAAATATAACTGATGAGTTGATGATAACTTATTATCAACTCATTATCTATGTCATCTGCATACTGTATCAGATACTAATAGAACACAAAGAACAACTAACGGATGTTCGAGGTCAGGCTTCTTGACGGATTGTCGAATGCCAGCAGCAAGAATTAACTGCAACGTACGCAGAACGGACACCGAATACAATCAGACATGGAAATGAGTTTGTGAAATTACGTGCAAGTCACTGTTCAAAAAATGCAGCAAAATATCCGGTCAAATGCACTGCAGTAAATGCACACCCAAATACACCCCCACACACAGGGTGACCACTCTCCAGACTGTGTGAAATCCCCTGACATGGCACTCGGTTTGCCTCTAATGAGCACTAGCAACGAGCCCCAGGTCGCCCAAGAAGCATAGATAAGACTCGCTCTAACCACAACCTCCCACTGGGCTGATCTATGGAGATGTGCTATCCTTCGAGGTCATTCTGGCGTGACGCAACGGTCCCAGCCGACTACACCATGACGACAACAATCAATCTGACCTTCTTTTTGCGATCACTCACGTCTGTTGCTATGCTAACCGATTTTTGGCGCGAATCGGCCATAATTGTTATACCCCAACTTCATTCTGTGCCGGCATTCCACAACGGACGGGAGGATCGCAACATGGATGTACGTGTTAACACCGCCGATAATCCTGCTACGCCTGGCGAACTTTGTTCCAGTAACCCGAGTTTTGCAGGCACCTATAGTCGACGCAGATGCCAAGAGCCTGGTTAGCACTGGTGAGTCTGTGCACAGGGCGGGCTCATACTTGGCTTTGCCATGCATCTAGCTTCAATATCTCAACAGAACTATGTACCGTAAAACAGTTAAACGTGGCAGTGTCAGTCAGTGTCGTTACCTGATTGGCAGTGTCGGCGAGAGAGTGAATGAACTCAGAGAACATGCTGTGTGAACCAGTGTACAACCACGCTATACACTTCATTACACAGTTGGCCGCATTGCTACAAACAAACACAGACCAGCAAATACCTCAACAGGTGAGAACGACTTTACAATTTGCCAGTCACAAACAACTCTTAAAGTCATACACTGCTATGTTCAAGACCAAATAAACACATGCAATGTTGATTCTGTGATGATGGGCTAAGGTGTTTTAATACAATACCAACATGTCGCAGACAGACGGGCAGACAGACAGACACAGAGACATACATATAGACTGATCACAGTTAAGGTTGCTTGTCCCACTCGACACAAAATAGGTCATTTCAGGGACGTTCTTCCCAGCTAAACTCTTCATTTAGCACTGAAAGACATACATACAGACAGACACAGACAGACCAACAGACAGACAGATACACAGATGTACAGATGTGCAAGATTTCTTCCAGAACTACAAAGGCATTTTTGACCCGATGCTAGTAACTGTAACCGGCAATTGGCGCAGGAGGTCACAGAATGGGTTTTACACCCCCGCAAGTCAAATCACGCCGAGTACGGAAGAGTTTATATCTCCGCGAATCCAATCATGCCAAGTGCAGAGGAGTTCTTCAACTCCAAATATCGGAGCAAAAAAATTGAAATCGAATTGACATAGAATTCTTTATTTAAAAACTCAAATCAAAATCAAATCTATAGGGAAAAAAACAATCGTCGCATATCTACCCACCGGTCCAAGGAATATGTGTCTAAACTAAAAACTCTAAGTGGTAAAGAAATAAGAGTGCATCAGTGCATTATCTTACCATGGGTGGTCTAGTAATTTATTAGTTTACTGCTGAAATCTTCTGAATAAAATAAAATGCCGAGTTTAGCCAAACTACCGGCTGTTAGATCAGAGTACTACAAAGACCTTCGCTCAATCACCAGAGAACAAAAAGTCATTTTTAACACAGCTTTGACTCACATTCCTCATAACTCGTTACTTACTTAAGTCGCTCAGTAGAAGATATAAGTATGTGATTACGTACACAGCAACGGCGTAGAGTACAACGCGGCCAGAGCCATGTCGGATCATACTCGGCTTTCCCTGTCAACAACGCCACCAGACAAAGATTCACTCTGTGTTCATCATCAAACAGGCTCCGCCTAGATTGGGAGCATCTTTCAACAACAACCAACAAGGTTTCATTTTTCCACGATGTGAAGACTGCCTCTGACGTCACGGCACCTTATGAGGACAAAACGCACCCTTTGTTTTGATTGACTGATGGAGTTAAGGTTTTATATCCCACTCGATGCTGAACATGTCATTTCACAGACGTCTTCCCAGCCAATCTCTTGGCTTGGTACTGAAGAAACTAGACCCAACATAACAACAGCAAACATGCATAAATTGTAACAAAATATAGTTAAACACAAAATTAACACAAAGAAAACTAAAGCCAGGTTTGGTCGCCTCCTACGACCTCGGGCCCGGAAATGGAGTTTGACTATTGTGGATGAAGTAGCTACGTCAAGAAGTAAATAATTAAGGAAAAAAAGTATAAGGAAGGAAGAAAGTAAAAAGGAAATAAAGTAAAGAAACAATTTATATAGCGCCAAAATCAACAACTAAATGAAGGTTGAATTTCCCGTCCCGAAGAAGACAGATGCGTTGTATCTATATGCTGGATGACTCTATGTACCCAGTGAATATTGTAATCTGCCGATGGCCACTTTATTGTAATTAGCGCACCATAAATTTTTATATATGATGACGATGATGCACCTTCCATCGTGTTACATCTGATCTACATTCACTAGTGAAATAAGCCGACATGTTATCAACATACGCCGATCACAGGCTTGCCATCTGATGACGATGGTCCGCCGAATAATGGAGCTGACGGCTTGTAGATGTAAGGTTTCTCAGTTTTATCTCCCGAAGTCCCGGTATGCTCACGGGCGTACTGTTTATGAGCATTGCGGATGTGAAACAACCCTTCATAAACACACACACAATGGGTCACTTAATCTTTCGCTAGAACCAAGGTCTAAAACCTTAGTCTAAGACCAAAAGTCCGGTTTAAGACCTAATTAATGCTAAATGTGAAGTGACGCTAAACTTTGGTCTGAGACCTAAGTCTGAAACCAAACTTACCGCTTAAACCAAAGTTTGTTGGTCTTAAACCAAACTTAATCTGAGCAATCCGGTCTCAAACCAAACCGTCCTAATGCATTTAGATAGGCAATTATCACTAATCTCTTAGAGTTAAGGCTTCGGTCTAAAACCAAATCACTTTATCTTTCGCTTAATTGTAACTTGGTCAAAAAACCAGGTTTTAACGTTCAGGTCTGATGAAAAGCTAAAAAGTCGACAAAATCCAGAGCCTTTTGGAAAGCATTCCAGTGACAGGACCCATATTTTTGAGGCACCAGAAATCCCTTGCATACACCCCGCATGGGCTCCGGGGCAGATTGGCCGGGAAGAAGGTCACCAAACTTACCTATTTTGTGTCTGATGGAACGTAAAACCTTAACTCAATCAATCAAATCGCTTCCATACACCTTATGCCTCTACGACATAAAACAAGCTTGATCCATTCAGTCATTTCGGTTCAACGTCGGTGTGTGACAGACAGACGGACAGATGTTGGACCACAGCATACATCACTCTATGCAATACGCAATGCATTTGCATCATGCAGTAAAAACTCAAAAGTAGCAGTAGTTATCAAATGATATATAACTAACAGACAACTGATCTATAACTGTGTATGAATCAAACCTGCATGCTCCTGCTTTTCCCGTGCTTTACGTAGATCTTTCTGGAGCTGAATATTCTCCAGACTTCCCCATTTTTCAATAGCCCTGAACAGTAGCAGTCATTTCTAGACAATTCATAACCTTTGGCTTGCAACCTGTTACCTCGCTGACAATGAAAAATCAGCCTTAAACAAACGAGGCAATTTCAACATCCTTTACTATCACATAACATGTCCTATACAACTAGGCTTTTGTTTCTGTATCTTGAAAGTACAAAAATTTTCCTTCAAAACATTGCTGGCTGTGATATGTGTCAAGCCACTGTTTGTTAAGGAACATTTTAGGACAAAGAAAAAGGCAAAATTAGGAAAATACTACGCACAACAAATAATAATACAGTAAAAAAAATTAGCACCGTATACAGGGACTGACGGTCGACTCATCACAAGTGATGTTTATGCCAACTTCAAAGACACGTGACACAAAAACTAGGCCAAATATCAAAAATCCAGCCAGATCAAATTTTAGATATTGTGCCCAATTTTAGGAATCCGTGGTCAGTTGCCAGCTGCCCGGTCGTACTGAATACTGTCGTGCATCACTCATCGACCTCTACCTACATGCCAAATTTCAATCGAAGAAACTTTTTGTGGACGGACGGACGTGTGGAGCGACAGATGCACAGACGGACATTGAGACCCACCGGACACGCGCCCGGCAGCATTACAGACGACGACGACAGACGCCCGCGAGCAAAACAATACTGGCCCATTAGGCGGGGCCAGTAATAAATATCATATATATACAACATAGTACAATAAACAACACATGCTTACCGCTGTTCTACGTCGCGTCTTTTGAACACAGTGATGTTATCACGCTCGGGATACGGACTTCGTCGCGTGAACTTCGGCAAATTTTCAACTTCACTGCAGTTACGCATGCATCAGCCAAACTCGCAAATAACGATTACAAGAATAATATAATTATCGGTATCAGACCATTTGAAGCTAAAATGTGCTTAAAATTCAATATTCATGGAGATATCAGACATTTACCAATAACACATCATGGCAGCATACTGGCTCTCCTGCAGTGAATGTGATATTAAAGACTACTATCAGAATTACGTGTATAAAGTTCAACATGTAGCTGTTAATGCGCCATACAAACTGTTGGTTTAAAGGCAAATGTCAAACATAATAATATCTTGAATGTGCCATAATTTGTCTTTCGTATCGTTTTAAACATGGTAGTGGTATTTGCAGATAAAACCCATTTGCTTCTCAGCGCCTAAATCGAGTACTGAGTCAAAGTTTTACATCCTACTTAATACAAAATAGATCATTTTCAGAGACGTTCATCCCATCCAATCTCTTGGATGAAGGAAGTAAACTGAAGGAAGTAAACCTAAGAAATGAGTACCAGCCAATGAGTAGCTGCAGTGCTCCTGCGGTTGGGAAGGTAACCGTAGGTCTGGACATCACAGTGACCATGAGTTACATCCACCTGTGGGCAATTAAGCCAATGGGTGAATTTATCATTTAATATGTCACATTCACAAATGCCCTCAGACAGGAAGATAAGCACCATGCCAATGCTTATGTAGACGTCTGGCAGCCTTAAACTTAATGTACAAGGCACAGTCAGCACTGATAAACATCACAATCGCTGACACAAGTGAGTTCATGCAACTCCCATCCAGAGGGTAACGAAAAGTGGGGTCAAAGACGGAATAGCTGACAAAAAGTGGGGGTCAAACACCGCATGCGGACCGCATACTCGAAAAAGTGGGGTCAACTGACCCCCTGGACACCGTGGCTCCGCCGCCCCTGCTCCCATCATAATAATAAGTAAGACAAAACTGTCAGTGACAGTATTAGGAGATATGTGAAAAAAAACACCTTGAATCTAGAAGATACTCGCTCATTGCACGAAGAATTGGAATATATATATTCGCCGTGTAAATCTTCGAAAAGTCCGTCTTCTGTCGAGCTTTGGCTGTCGGCCGAACTACACAAATAAATAACATACGGGCAATCTGTAAATCAATTCTGAAAGCTACTGCAAGAAATCAATAAGCTCAGCTGTTGCAGAAAAAAACCCACTACTTTCAGTTTCAGCCTTCTTTTGTTGAGTTGCTCCTAGATGGGGCCACGTTTCCAAAATATGTGTATGTGGATAAAAGCTGGATTTTTACAGACTGGATGCCCTTTGTGTCCCGAGCCAATGGTGTCAACGCACGTAAGGGCACTGTTATTTACAAATTGTTTTTTAATACATAACAGATACCATAGCTAGGCCAGTGTCATTCCATACTCTTTTTTATTTTTACACATTCTACAGTAAATACTACAACAAACTTCCCCATTTTTCTATCCCCACTAGGGTTGTAAAATCTGACGTCCCATCATTAAGAATATGGCTAACTGTTTGAACACATGCAGATCAGCAACATAAAAGCAAAATTGCAGTATGCACGTGGACTGAGATATGTGCATTCTATTGGAAGCTGATCAGAGCAGGTTGATTGATTGGGGTTTAATGGCGCTTTCAACATGCCTTTAAGATACAACTAGGGATTAATTCTTTGAAGTTAGATAATTAAAAAAAGAAAAAAGAAAATATACTTAAAATAATAATACTTAATTTACATTGAATGAGTAAGTTATATGT
>Ga0209780_1000247_pt1 | contig 27105 bp, 15 predicted proteins | sample WorMetexBAHAMAS2_FD_187384 | JGI IMG/M metagenome (GOLD analysis project Ga0209780, IMG submission 187384) | Marine gutless worms symbiont microbial communities from Max Planck institute for Marine Microbiology, Germany - Inanidrilus exumae... | ecosystem: Host-associated > Annelida > Digestive...
CCCTATAGAAAACTTGAAGAAAAATTAACATGAACTTTTAAGAGAAAATAATAACAACATAGAAAGAAGTGACTGAAAATTCCGACGCGTCGTCGAAAAATGTGAAGTCGGAATTGAAAAAGTAAATTACAACGCCGTCGAAAGGTCGTCGAAAAATCTCAAAGTGAGTCGAAAACGTTCGACGCGATCGACGTCGGACTGTACCTCCCGCTGTCCGTGACCCTCCCTCCTCAGCGCAAGCGCCTCGATCCTCGCGCTTTCAGCGCTCCGCTCGGCGCTTCATCGCTGTTGCCGCTTCACATTACTTTCCCCACCACCAAGTTCACCAACCAATCGTTTAAAATGGGCTGGGGTGCCGTGCATTATTACCGTGGAGCTACACTAGGCTGGAAGCGGCACGACGTCATCGCCTGCAGGCCCGCCGTGGAGTGTTACAGACGACGACAGACGGCGACAGACGCCAGAGAGCAAATCAATACTGGCCGCCTACACTGTGTGTAGGCGTACAGCAATAAAAGTTACAAATACTAATGCAAATCGATATACAACATAATAATTCGTCCTGTCATTCGTTTTCGTTTATAATATGCCTACTCACCTTCAAGACAGTGCGAAGTATGACGCGATGCAGATTATTTCCGCTGCCGTGCGGCTAGTCGCCTATACGTAGCCTACGTATAACTGAACAAAGGACCGTAAGGACTCGTCGTGAGAAGTGAGAACAAAGAACTGACGCCACCAGCCTAGCTACATCCCAAGTAAGGAGTTGTGCCAGCGCTGCGGGAAAGCCGGGAAAGAATATAGGCTACTGATGCTGATGATGCCGGCTGGTCAGATGTTCAAACTCCGCCTACGCGCGCCACAATGCTGAGATTCAGCCTCCACGGCTAGGCCTACGTGTATCGTAAGGCTCGCAGTCGCAGAAGCGTACCTCAATCTGCGGCGGCCAGCCACATGTCAATCATTGACAGCTCAGCTCTCAGGGCGGCATGTGGCAGCGCAAAACTCTTCGGCGGTCCGTCACATTTCGGAACTCCGCCCCTCGACCTCGAGGAAGTTAGATTGTCCGAAGCTTTAGTCACTGACGTGCTGGCGCTGGCACCAAAGTCAGTTGAACTAATGGGCGTGTTCTGAAATACGCTACAGGGTGCTTCGAAGTGCTACTGTGCCGTTCGTTTATGATAAAAAGAACGGCACAGTAGCACTTCGAAGCACTCTGGAGCGTATTTCAGAACACGCCCAATAGTGATCTAACCAGTAGTAGTGAAACTAAGCCACGGTTATTCTCCGTATCTACCGACGTATCGAATTTGAACACTACGCGGGTCTGCCGCTTACAGACCCGCGCGACGCAGAGGCTCAGCGCATGCTAAATATTCCGTATCGCATCATGTGGTACTAATCAAGCCATTTCTTCTACTCCGCCTAGCTGCTGAATACAGAGCTATGTGAGCCTCGTTGCCTGAAATAACCCAAAAAGTGAGACAAGAATGGTTGCGTTATATCAGCGCTCTTTTCAGTTTCAGAAAACCGGCTGGTAACAACGGATCTCATCCTAACCAAGTCTATCACCGGAGCAAACTGCAGCGATGACCGTGACAAGATCGGACACACGCGTCTGTGACGGACTGACAGGCAGACAAACTGACGTACCGCGGGCTGTAGCATACTATATACCGCACTAGCATAGGGTCGCGCGGTAAAAAAGCTAAAAGTCACGAAGTCTGAGGTGTATGCCGTGTGAGCCGCCTAGCTACGACGTAGTGGACGGTGGACCCTGTAGTTAGTTTAACCGTGGACGTGATGGCCACACACACAGCCAGCACTTGACTACGTGGGGCCGGCTGAGTATAGTGCATGAAGCAATGATTCAGCAGGTTTTGAGGCCTATATCCGCTACTGCGCTGAGGATAAGATAACGGCTCTGCCGTGCCTGATAGGTGATGACCTATGGTCGGTGACTACCGCATATCTGAATCACAGCTGTCAAAACAGGAAGTTTACCGAAAATCGCACAATTGCTCAGTGGCGGATCGGATCCACGGGAGCGAAGGGGCCGATCCCTCAGACGGCTTGCAAAACTAGTTAGGCCTACCAGACGCAATTTTGGGGCTTCAAACCGCACCAAAATCTACAGCGGCTGGAGCTTCGCCCCGGAGCCTATGGGGGAGCTTACAGCGCCCCCAGATTACCTAGCTGGTGGGGAGGGGGCTGGCTGCACCCCTCCCCAAGAACCCTCCCCGCACTTCGGCCAATTTAATCCTCAATCACGCTTTTGTTATGCCGTTATTGTCAATAACGGCATGAAAGCGCCACTGCTGCAGCTGACTGCAATGCAAGGGACAGACAGGGAAGAAAATGGAAGAGACTTGCGCCAAGTGATAACCGAGGCATTATTACCACTTTTACCAGTTGCAACGTGTAATGAATGATGCATTCATCCCACAAATACCGCTTATTCCCACCGATGTATCTTCACGCTAAGTATAATGTTTCGTAAAATTACTTTGATAAAGGACTTACACAGGTCTAGCTAATGCCTAGTACTATTAGCTAAGCATAGTCCGTTGTGTTATGGGTTACTGCGCATTGCACGGACAGGTGGCGACCAGAAGACGGTTTGCCTATAATATGGAGCGGGTAGGCATACAGTTTCGGCATTGTTATTTGTGTGAATATTTAGTAAAATTCGACAGGAACACGTTCTGTCTAACACTGTTTCTTCATGACAACCATTCTAACGTGAACAATAGCAGTCAACGGTATGTCAATTTTCAATAACTGAAACATTTTCTTCGATACCGGTAATTAGAGTTTATCATTACATCGAGCAATAAGGTCTATAATGAGGTGGTATAGACAAGCAGCACACTTTTATACTTTATTGGTCATTTTAGTCATTTTATGGGCTTATTCAAGTTATTCGTTATATACTCCATTAACGATGTTGACGCATTTTAACAGCGATTTGCAAAAGTTAACTTTTTTATGAACTATGCTAAAAGTTCAGTTGTCATTTAAATGCTTAATCACAAGTGAGGTTCAGCCGATTACTTTTAGTTACCAGCGAGCAATCACTAAATAATTTAACAAAGAGTCAGACGATTTCTTCAAATGAAGTAGTTTTGCGCTAAAAACTGAAGGAGCAGACAAGAGGCAATGACTGAGTTCTACAATGAACGGTTCAACAGCTGAGTAGATCAAAACTCAGCAGGCCCATATCTGTTAACATACGGTTACTTTTTTATCACTTCGCCCGCCGGAGCGGCTGCGAAGTATTGTGATGTGTACGTCTGTGTGTCTCTGTGTGTGTCTGTTTGTCTGCCTGCCTGTCTGTCCGCGAGGATATCTCCGGAACTACACGCGTGATCTTAACAAAATTTTTGTGAATGTTGCCAATGGCCGTGTCTCGGCCCTCCTCCGGCGTCGTTGCGCTACGTTATGTACTTTCGGTTTTGTGGATGGCATCGCGTTTTTTTCTATAATGGGCCGTATAGCGGTATGAATTTCGACACAAAGGACCAATTTCGCTTAAATTTACTTATTTACCGTAAAGTCGGACAGAATTCAATTTCCTATTAATAAAGGGCACAATTTTGACTATTCGAAATTACTGGCAAACGAAAGTAAAAGAGGAACGGAGAAATTTGACGATTAATCGGAATAATTAGCGAAACGCCTTTTACTACGGTAACGGTGAACGCTGACGGAATAAGAAATATACTATGATGCATGGACGTAGGAAAGCCAGTTAGTTTAGCGTTAATGACGTATAATGGAAGTATAGAGGTAAGGGAGAATTGAGCCGCTGATAATTACAATGGTCCATCTGCAAATATACTGAATTTGGATGGCAGGTGCATTGCACAGCGCGGGCGAAGTCTTATACTACAATTGCCTTGTTTCTTTTATGTGCATGGTAAGTTTTCAACAGAAACAGACCAAGACGTCCGCTACAATTAATTTAACTGCGTCGTTTCATTTTTGTGTAAAGTTCAACTACTGTTTATGTGACTATATAGTTGGACTTAATATTTAGCTACTAAGGAATAGTTAGTGCGCATTACTGTACTTCAGTGACCTTTTATCAACATAATTAACATTCATCGCGATGAAGCTGATGTCGTTGACTTGGTGCACACTACAAACTACTGATGAGTTGTCATGGCAACCAGTGGGCGTGGCCTGCTGCGGCTGAAGTCAGGCGTGTCTAGCTGCAGATGAGTGGTCCGACCACGTAGTAGCCGCGCTCACCTGCGCTACCTGCAATCAGACATAAATTATAACTTAGAGCATAAATTAGCAACATCAGCACAGGAAAGAAGCAAGCAATAAATGCGTTTAATCCAAAGGAAACTTTTCGGTTTTCACTACGTTTTCAACCAGGGGCGCAACCACGGCTGAAAAGTTGAAGGGTACCGAGGTTTGGGTCCCAACACCGGGGCGGCCGGGCTTGGGTAGGTGTGGGAGGGGTTGCTTCCTCTTCCTATAGGGATCCGGGGGTATTAGCCCGGAAAATTTTTGAAAACTCAGATGCTAAATCCTGCATTTTGGTGACTGCTCTTCTCATTAGTGGTCTCCCCAGGACGTGTATACCCGAGAAAACAACAAGCATGTCAAGGGCTAAATCAGTTCCAAAATTTCAACTTTTCTGCCATTGGGTTGCGTGCATGGTTGTTAGGACCAAAAACCAATCAAATGGAAATTATGAAACAATACTTGCTGTGAAATTTCTTGCTTTTTGAAAAAGGCCAAGAATTTGGGGGACCAATGCATTGTTGGTCCCAACCTAAAAGTTGGGGGACTAGTCTCCCCCGGTCCCTACGGTTGTTGCGCCTACGTTTTCAACAGCTCGGCAACTGCTTGGATAGCCGACGCGGCGTAGCGAGGGTCACGGTAAGCTGAAAACAAATCGGAATTTAAAACTAAATAAGTAACGGAGGCATAATAGAAGTCTCACACACCACTTCTGGGGTCTCTATTTCCGTAGGCGATCCGGACCCCCATCTAATACAGAGTAACTGTTCTCTGTGGTAACTATTACACCCCAAAACCAGCTTAACCCGTTTGGGCATTTAACTATAACACACCAATGTTACAGACAGACAGACAAACAGACAGACAACAGTGTGTTCATGATGTACATGGTACACTTCTGGCCAACAAGCAGGAATAATTAAATCAGTAGCTTAGTGACATGCACACTAGGGGTGGATTTCGGAGAGGGGAAATCGTAGGCTATCATAGCAAGTCAACAGTCGACCACTTTGGAGTCAACGTATGGAAACGACAATTTTCATGCTTGACCGCTGAGGAAGGCCGTGTGGCGAAGGAGGCTGCATGAGCAGGTGCGTGTCAGGTGAAGGCGCTGTTTAGGCTACCTGTGTCGCCGGCGCAGAACGCCTTGACGGGCAGGTCCTGTCTGTTGGTGATGTCGCCCTCGTCGGTGCGCCAGACGTTGTCGTTGTTGTCGCAGAAGCAGCGCAGTCCCGCTGCGCCGCACGAGTTCGTCTCACCACATCGACACATCATGACAGCCGAGCTGTACACGCCATTTCAACACTTATCGGCTGTTTGCAGGAACGTATAGCTGGCAACGGGGTCACACAGCAGTACGAAAGACCTTTTCATTTTTATTTTTTTAATTTCATCACAGTCTTTATTTGAGTTCGTATTCTTTTATCGTTGTCTAGATCTAATTGTGTATATTGTTGCTTTTATCATTGTATTGTATCTATTCAGCTGCAAAGCTGCCAGTCTGTTTTAATAAACTTACTTACTTACTTACTTACGTACTTACTTACTTTGTTTGCTGTATACGATACGATACGATACGATACCGTAGATTAAAGTGCGCTCAAAAGCTGACGAGATGGCCAGCTTAATCTAGCGCACGGCCCAGAAACGAAAATTAAGAAAAAATAAAATAAAATAAAAAAAACGAGTAGCTCAGAAGAAACGGTGCAGGCAAAAGTCCGTGAAGGCAGTCCGGGAGGAAGAAGTGAAACTAAGGGGGGTAGGATTTAGTTTAATGCTTTTACTTCGCCAAGTATCGTGATCAGCATGTCTGTCTGTTTGTCTGTCTGTCCGCTCGCGTATCTCAAAAACTACACTTCCAAATTCCACCAAATTTTCTGCACGTGTTACCCGTGGCCGTGGCTCGGTCCTTTTCTGGCGGAAATGCGATATGTTATGTAGGCCTACATCCGGTTTTGTGGATGTTTTCAACTTTTCATATAATGCAAGAAATAGGCCAGAATCAAAGACGACGCGTATGTTTCGTCTGGTTCGCCAGGTGGCGGCACCGGGGCGAAGGCTGCCGTCTCCGACTGCATCTTGTTATGCCGATGCATCCATGATTTATTTACTGACGCCAGTGGAGGTGGGGGTACTGTTATTAACAGTTTGGGCCCCCTGTCAGCAGTTGAGGGCCCTTAGCTGTTAAACTAGGACCCAAGAAAATGAAAATTTACAAATACGTTCCGTTACACTTTGTTATCAGACATCATTACAGTCGACTTAGCTGAGCATTCAGTTATTGATGACTTTTGCGTTGTGTCACGCGTTCCCGTTACCGTTCCGTGCGTCCGTTGGGATACCTGACGTGGGGGAACGCGTTCTATCATATAATTATTTGAGTTGGGGGGACGGCGTCCCCCTACGTACGACGCCACAATGTTCGATAGTTTTAGAGCACGATTTATCACAGTAATGACCAGGGGCGGAGGTAGGCTATAACCTGAGACGTGCGTGTGTGTGTGTGTGTGTGTGTAATTGACATCGACTAGCACTGGAACGAGATACGAGTCTAGCATGCGTTGGATCAAGTGTTGGATGGACCATGGAGTTCAAGATAATAGCATATAATATAGGAGTCCATGGATGGACGCTGGAATAAATAAATCATGCAGCTGCGGCAGCTGAGACCGAGCATGCCAACAACACCCGATCCCTTGCCTGGAATTGATGAAAGGGGCGGACTGACACCTGCAGGGTCTGATACGGATACAGAGACTGGAGTGTTAATGACAGCGTCAACAGCGGCGTTCGTGCCCAGGCTGCGGCGCGGCATCGCATGACAGCTGACAGATAAGACTCATCGGTGTAATCGTTTACACACCGTCGGTGGGCTCTGTCACGGACTGCCGTACACCGACATCCAAATAAAGTAAAGTATACGTAAAGTATACGTCGATTTTCAATAGCGCATTTTTACGCAAAGCGCCTCTAATGCGTTCAGACATGGATCACACAGTTTTACCTGCAGATTTCACCATGCCTGCCTTTACTCCCCAGCCGCAGAGCATCACCGCCCTTTGGCTGGTACTCATTTTACCGTCTCACGGACGGTAGAAGGCTGAGTCAACCTGGGTGGTTGGTTACATGCCGAAATAAAGTGGCGCCTCCGGGAGTCGAACCCGGACACGGTCACCCATCCCAGTACTAGCCGGGCTCAGCGTAGGTTAACTTCGTTGATCTAGACCAACTAACAGTAACAGAACTATGGGCACTGTTATCTTACTCAGTGCTCACTCCTTGCACGGAGTTTAGACATGTGACTTAGCTGTTGGGCCTTATCGCCCCACTCCGCTATACACAGTACCCCAAAGACACCGGATTTACGAGAATCTCACACGTCGTCTTGGCAGCGGCTGGGGGGGGGGTTGTGGGGGTCCGGACCCCAGGACCCCCTGGACGCCGCCGCGCCTTGTAATGACATCATATGAGCAGCAGACAGTCAGTTGCCACTGCAAACATTATCATCAGCTCCGTTTTAACGACCGTCTTCCAGTAGCAATTTGCCGTCGGATGTCTTCCTGCATTTTCTTCCGCAACAGAGCCTTTGCATTCACTGCAAACTGTAGGCATACTGTTGGTGTTAGAACCAGGGGTGCGGACTTTTTGCGGAGTCGGAGTCCTGCCAAAAAAGAGGACACCGAATAGGCCGTACCTGTTTTCACGATCTTATAATGAAATAATGAATAGTGCGTAATAGACCAAACCATGGATACGCGGTCTCTTTATATGTGACAATTTGTGGAATTTGTCTGTCTGCATCGGTCACTCATTACATTGTCACAATCGCACAAGTTCAGCAGTCGGTGCCCGACTTTAACCCGGAGTCGGAGACTCGGAGTCCCACAAAAAATGGGGATTCCGCATACACTGTGCGTCTGACACATTGGCCCGACCCGACCAAAACTGGTGACCCGACATTTGTCACAGAATAACAGCATGCTACGGTCAGCAGTAGCGCTAAGCTAAGAGAGAAGGCAGCAGAGCGAGATGATAGCGCCACCTGCCGACGGCAACAGGCGAAGCTCCGCCCCAGTAGTTCATGGCCTGTCCTTGCCGGTTCGTCCAGTAGGTCATCATGCTGTCCTGTCCTCGGATGTGCGTGTTGACGGTAGCCGCCCAGCAGCGCCAGTTGATCATCTGGCGGCATGACGTCGACGCGTCCACTAGCGGAATCACCTGCAATATGTCCACCGCTTGACCGGCTGCGTCCAAGTAGACGACGCCTTCGTTGTACTCGCACGCTCCCTCGAAGCCCTGCACCTCCGTCTCGTTCTCACGAGCAGTGTCTGTACGTCACACGTCGCACATACATGGAATTATTACCAACTGCGTTAGCCGGGAAGGTTACAAAGCAGCCGGTAGCGTCCTCCTGTCCGTCCGCTTGTTTCCACTTTATTTCATGAACCGACTCACCTCTGAACTTGAGTTTTGTGTACGTGTGGGTCATGAAATAGCTCGCATAAGACTGAAAGTAAAAGTCATATGTCAAGGTCAATGTCCAGCGCGTATGGGCGTGGTAACACAGTAACACGGCCGGTCTGACCTCGATCCTCGATCGAGGAGTTTTTCTAGTGAATTTAGTGCTTGACTTACTAAGACAGACCGGCCAGGCATTTTAAAGTCAAAATGTAAAATATAAAATTAACGAAAGGTTTAAGACAACGATTATAAAACGGAGTCTCTGGGAGATGCTTAACACTTAAACGTCACAATATTTTAGGCCGCATCGCATTTGTTACATAGATGCGGCACATTGCGACAGATGTCGCATTTAGCGTTGTCTGTCTGTCTGTCTGTTTGTCTATCTGTCTGTTGGGCACTAGTGAGCCCAAAAACGGCTGGACCGATCGAGATGCTGTTTGGGGGTCTGACTCGCATGGGCCCAAGGAGCCATGTATTAGATGGGGTCCCAAGATCCCCGAAGGGGAAGGGGCAATATTTGGGGGTTGTCGGGATCACTGAAAAGCAGTGCGAGTCAGTGCTGCGGTGTACGCAGCAAACAGAATTAATAACGGCATCAGTGCGACTGCTGCAACCAACTGCTTTGCTCCCGACTGGCCGATGTCACATGAACTTTTCCCCGTGAAAAATCCGCCCCTTGCGATGCGGCCTATCATCAAAGAGTCACGAAGTTGCTTAACATACAGCAGTAGAACCAGCTGCAAATATTGTATGAGCGACATAGCCTAGAATCGCTGTATGATCGCCGGCCATTCCACTGTCATGCAGCGACCCTATAGGCAAACTTGTGTTGTTCACACGCATGTGCCTCTGTTCACCAAGCAGTATACACAGCTAGCAGCTAAGGGCAGTGACACTCTGAAGCTGGGAAGGTAACCGCGGGCCTATACTGCTGGGTTTATGACTAACATAACATCACCTATACGGGCTGTCTGCCTAGTAAACCGGAGATCGGCGCTGGTCCCTACGGTCGTTGAAGGATTACAGAACTTTATCGTAGCACAGCCACGCATGGCTAACTAAATCATTAACAGAACGGCCTACATGTATCAATCGTCTGTGGTCATTCGCCAGCGGCCCGATCTCAGCAACTATTCTTCGACTACTTTAGCGCAATACGTCAACAGAAGGCTGTTAGCGGCAGCAATGTTGAGGTGTAGTTCGTTACCAGATCGAGATCTGTATTTACGAGAAATCAGTTAAGATAAAAAATGACACTGAATATAGCAGCAAAGTTAACATCCAACCGCCCCGACCCAAGCTCGTAATGCCGACCTACCACGCCCTGCAGCCATTCACGTGGCCGGGCAGAGGCGGTGTAGCGTCTTGACTGCGGGCTGTCTAGCGACCTCCGCATGCGTAATTTCGTACAGAAAATGTAGCAAAGGGAAAGGAAAGGAATTAGAGAGAAGGCCAAGGGGTAGGAGAGCATGCAGCGCGAAAAACCATATATGGGTCTGGAGGCAAAGCCACTAGTAGGAATTAATAGGCCTAATTCAAATATCGTGCACCATCTAAGAAGGAGCTTTTAACTTGGTTTTATGTGTTTCTTTTTGTGTGTTTTTGGGTCTCTTATTCATTGTCACTATCGTTCTGTTCGCTGCATATGTACGTTTGTTACGTGCTTCAATAAACATCGATCAATCAGTCAGAACTCCGGATAAAAAAGGCAGACTTTTAGTACGGTTTTATTAGTCGATGTTGGCATTTCAAGATGGAAATGGAACACACGGGGACGGCCGTATATCCACACATGCCGACCCTACGTCCACACGCCGCGCGATTTCACGAACGACGCCTCTCTAGCGCGGCGTGTATCCCGCGTGCATGCTCACTGTATAGAACGTCGCTCTGAAATCAGTCAGCCTGGGCCTGCAGGCTATGCTAGGCTACTATTCATCCGACTTTGGGCTTCTGGGAGAGCAAAGTTCCCCAAAATGTGAGATTCCCTGCCCAGGACGCCGATGAACCGCCGTGCTAAATTTAACGCCGCTAGCTGCATCCTCGGCGGAGAAATTCGTAAGCGTACCGTACAAACACACACAAAAACAGTAACCGATATATCCACACCTTGCCTATCAACATGTGTGAATAAAAAAAAATCAAAATCAGCTTGAGGTTTATAGTGGTCTGCTGCAATGCCGATGGAGAAGAAGCAGACGTACGAATGACGGTGTAGGAGTTGGATCCGACGCGCTGGCAGTAGGCGGTGAACGGCCGTTGGGGCCCGTAACTGTCCGGGTCAATCACTGCGTACGTGTTGTCTTCCAGACCGCGACTGTACCACTCCGAACAACTCGCAGCTACACAGCAACACACGACAACGATGCCGGGTCGCGATCACGGACGTGAAAACAGCGCAGCGTGGTATATTAGCCTACCATATATTAGTCTACTTCCCAGACCGTCCGGACTTGTCGTACAATCTAAAGCGACGACCTCACTGCAACAAGTCACTAATAACGAAAACTGTTGATCTGTCTAACAATGACTATATCATACGAGCAACCTACAAAAACAGCTACGGAAACTATTCCAGACCAAAACTATTTTACCACTGCATTTTTATTTGTTTTACATATCTCTATTTTCATTTTTTTCTTATTTGTATTATGGTTGCGTTTGTCAACTTATTAATAAACGAGAGATGATGATGATGATGACCATGAACGGAGATCAATGTTCGATGACGAACGCGTGCTACTTGCACATTGGTCGTGTACACATATCTTGTCAGCGTTATACCTCTATGTTTTCCGTTTCTTTATTTCCTCTTTTTCTTGTAGTATGAATTCAGTGGCGAGGCCACGGGGAGGTTTGTGGGGTTGAACCCCCCCCCACTGTCCCACACTGCCACTCATGGAATTTGCACAAAACCGACGAGAAAAATTGGGGGGGTACCCCCTATATGGCCATATCGCTATACACACCGGTCATAGGTGCAGTGATGTGATAGCAAAGTTTTCTTTTCGACAGCAGTAGTCTATACGACGAGACTCGCCAGCTGTCGCTGATGGCAGTGCAGACCGTGGCGAATGACAGACAGTCTAATGATTCATCGACAGACGTAAGCAGCGGCGCCGCTGATACACCGCATCAGCTCGCTTATCCATGGACATCTAGATACTAGCACCGGCCCCGTCACCAGGGTGGGGCCCACGGGGGCATGGCCCCAGCAAAAATCGTCAGGGCCCCGGCAAAAATAACTGGACTGATCATGTTCCATCTGGGTTGCCACATAAAAATTGTGGTATTTTGGGGCATTTTTGGTATTTAAAAAACGAAAAAGACCAAACGGCAACCCTGTGTTCCATGGAGGCTGAGTCACACTCACTCTTATCCCGCCTGTCACGCGCCTGAAATGCATTGTATGAGTACTTAGTCTCTTTTTGGGAAGCATCGATGCTCGGACATGGCGCGGGTATAGGCTATACGGGCATCGGCCCCAGGATGGGCCCCACTGACAATTTCAGTCTGGTGATGGGGCCGCTGGGATCTTTCGCGGCAGTGCAGGGGCGTGGAGGGAAGAGAGGAAAGGAGTAAGGCAAGGGAGGGAAAGGAACTTGGAAGGGTTGGGTTTGGGGCGGACTGACGCTAATGTCAACGGTACATTTGCGTGTTGGGCCAACACGCAAATGTTTAAGATGTCACTGACGTCTGAGGTCGATCGTATTGTAGGTCACTACAGTTTCATCAGCATCAGAAAAAGACATCAATAGGTCCACTGCTTCAGTATTTTCGGCTCTGCCTACCCCAGCAAAAATATAAAAATAGCTGCAGAATCTCCGGTCTGTAGAGACTATCTCTTAATCTATTACATTATTCCCCATAACGTGGACCTAGCAATAATTTTTACCCGCGCGACGCTATGCTAGCGGGGGTATTAGCTTTCATCGTGTGTCTGTGTGTCTGTCTTTCTGTCACACGCCGGTATTGTATCAAAACGGCTAAACGCAGGATCACGCAAACAAAACCACGTGATATCGCAGGGACTCGAGTTTTCTGACGCCAAAAGTCGTTGGTGGAAGACCGCGGCTTCCTCCTGAAATTTGCGCTCAAAGTGACCCACCTCTTTCTAACACCACAATTTCGACCATTATTTGCTCATAGCGCCTCAACCGTGAGAGCTGGCGAAAAAAGTGCAATTAGCACTAATAGGAAGTCGACCACGCGCTTTCCAGCGAGCCATAGATAAACCATGTACGTTACCCTTAAGTCCCCCCAAAGGGTGGCACAAAACGCGATTTTGCTGTTTTTGCCAGCAAAAGTCTGCTAGAAAGTTTCTTTGTGTAAAAACTTCCAGCAGCAGACTTGCAACTACATCATTCCTCTATCTAATGTCCATGGACTGATTGCGGGCGACGTCCCCATCTACCTAAAATTTGCGTTCAAAGTGACCCACACCTCCAGAAAAAGCTGATTTCGTCAGATTTCGTTTAATAGTGCCGCAGCCGTGAGAGCTAGCGAAAAAAGTTCAATTATCGCTAATATGAAGTCGACAATGCTCTTTCCATCGAGCCATATAGATAAACCCTGTGCATTACCCCCAAGTCCCCCAAAAGATGGCTAAACGAGAATTTTTACATTTGGCGTTGCCTTTCATTTCTTCGTTGCAGGTATTCGTAGACACTTCAAATTTGGTATGATTGAGCATAGCAAGTCCCAGCCTACGGACGACAAATTGTCCCTGAAAGGGGCGTGATCACTGTCACGTGACCTCTTAATATCTGAAAAAGGTACAAGATAGCCTCATAGTCTTATTAAATTCGAATAGGAAGTCGTATGCGTTCTATCGAATAGTTATGTTGCCGATGACCTTGGGTGACCCCTAACCACCTTATACCACCTCAATTTCTACATTTTGCGTTGCCTTATCTATCTTCGTAATTGGTGATCGCAAACACTCCAAATTTGATGTACGTACAGGTTAAATGTGTAAGTCGCAGCCTACGGAGGACAAACCGTCCCTAGGGGCGTGGTCAGGTCATGTGACCCATTAAACTTTTTGGGGCTTCAATCATATCACTGGAACGGCTGAACCTATAAAAGTCGTCAAATTTTGTACACAGGTAGACTGTATCAATTCCAGCAACAGGATGACATATCACTAACAAAAGGGGCGTGGTTATGGTCACGTGACTGTTTTAAAATTTGCCGTTTGTCGCGATGCAGCGCGTCGCGCGGGTTTGTCAGCGACAGCTGAGCTACTTGTATTATTTAGGCCACATAAAAAATGTTGATGATGATGATGATGATGATGATGAACGAAATTTCATGAAAATCCATCAACAACTTCTTGAGAAATCCCGATAACATAGTGACAACAATGCACACACCAACAACAAGCATTTGATGCTGCACGAACGTAGTAAAAATGTCGAGTCACCATGACAAAACCTGACCTGTATCGGTCGTTTCGGCTGATCCTGATGTTGCTCGATGTGATCCGAGGCGGACGTGTGCAGGATGCGGAAATTGCGCACTAACTGACCGGCACTGTCGCTTTCTGTGACGCTGTCGATGACACGCATCAGCTCGTGAATCGACCTCAACTCGTTCTGTAACGCCGCGATGTCGTCATTCATCGCTCCGAGGTGTTTCCGCCTCTCGGCTTCAACGCGGCGCAGAAGTTGCTTGGCATCGGAAGCCACGTCGCTCTTGAGTGCCGCCGCCTCATCATCGATCGCTCTCTCCACGCACTGTCCACCAACATTGTCACGTGATTAGTTACTTCGCCTTCGGTAGCGGTGCGAATGTCAGTGTTCGAGAACAGGGCCTAAAACGTAACGGAGAACAACCCACTAAACAATGATGGTTGGGCCAATGTCGACAGCCTTGCAGTTATGTTGGCCCTACCATCGCGCTTCTGAACCAACGTAGGGCCAATAATAACCAGCCAACGCAGTCAACACAAGCTTCTGCGTTGGATGGTTAGAGTTGGCCCTACGTTGGCTCAGGGTAGCGCAGCCAACGCCAGCATACGTGCAGCCCATAATCCGAACGTTGAACGTTCGCATTTATAATATGACATATTCTGGTTCACATTATTGTGTCGATTTCTGTATTCTATACAAATGTAATTGTTGAATGTAAAGTGTTTGCTTTTAGTTTTAGACATAGGCCTAGTTGTAAAACAGATTTTGGAATAAATCAAAAACATATTTTTATACTTCAATAAAAACATTTTAAAACATGGACCAAAACATATCTGACATCACTTGTGCTATTTGCAGTTTGAAACTGAGTTAAGGAGCTACATAGACTTATCAGGCCTCTTTGCGCTATTAAGCTGGCCATCCCGTCAGCTTTTGAGCGCACGTTGATCTACCGTATCGTATCGTATTAAGGCTCTTATATTATAGTACATTAAGTCGTCCATGTCGAAGATTAGGGTTTGGGAAGGGGCTGTGCCCCATCCGCTGACATATACAGCTCGTCCTCGTGGGTAAATGGGTTTTAGGCCCTGTTCGAGAGTACGTTGTACGTATTTTCCAGATTTCATAAAACATGACTGTTTACGATTTTTTGAGTTGTTGCACACGTTTTCTCGAACAATGGTTGGAATTTCTGGCTGTTTTTGTCTGTTTATTTGTCTGTTTATTGTTTATTGGTCCGCTAGCGTATCTCGAACACCAGTCCAAATTTCATCAATAAAATTTTCTGTGCATATTGCCTGTGGCCGTGGCTCGGTCCTCCTTTGACGGCAGTGCGATAAGTTATGTACTTCCGGTTCATGGATGACGTTGTATTCTCATATAGGCTAATGTAAGGAATAGGCCAATATCAAAGACGACGCGTATGTTTTGTCCAGTTCGCCAGGTGGCGGCACAGAAAGCGAAGTCTACCGTCTCGCGTCTCCGACTGTATTTTGTTTAATCATGTCAAAATCAGTTCAGTGGGGCTTAGTTTCCATCTTTTAATGACCCACTGAATAGCAGTAGGCTAATATTTCGTCAATACATTACCGACAAACACCAGTTCGGCTGGCAGGGCACGCTCGGACCGCTCTTCGCCATAGCCATCAAGCGCCACCATATCAACCATCATACTGTTCTACAGTAGGCCTACCTAGTAATAGCACTTTCTGAGGACATTCATATGCATGCTAACTTGTTGCAACTTACAACACAATGGTGGTGCGCATATAACTTTGTTCAGTAGGCCTAGGCTATGTCGGTACATATAACAACTAGAAAGCTGTATTGTGTTGAATGAAAAACACAATACAGTATTCGCCCGAAGAGGTCCAGTACTATATACAACAGGTGTTTCCCTGGGCCCACCCAAGTCCTAAACGCAAACGGTATCTCGATCACTTCCGAATTTTCTGCAGGGCTCACTAGGTGACAGACCGACAGACCAACGCGCTACGCGGTCGTTCACAATAGGCGGCGTCTGCCTACGTAGTAAAGGAAAGGAAAAGGAGAGTATTTATATAGCTATATTTATATAGTATCATTAGTATGTATATCTCAAAGTGCTCAGGCATGGATCACACAGTTTTACCTGCAAATACACTACGCCTGCCTTTCCTTCGTAAGCGTTCACCAGCTGCGCCGATAAATTGTTTTATTAGGCCCTATTTGAGTTTTATTTCAGCGTCCAAACATGTGAAACAAGCTGTTTTACTTACTGCATTGCGATGAAGCAGTGTCACGTGAATCAACAGTCGATAGTGATTGACTGCACGCGTTATAGAGTAGGATAGGCCTACGATAGCGATAAAGTTACGGACGTCACACAAAATTTGGGGGTAGGCTGCTTGTACGGAGCGCCGGGAGCGTACAGCCCAGGGGAAAGACTGAATTAATTGTAACGGTAAAAATAGAAACTACACATCCCGCAGAGGGTCAGTTTGGCCGTGAATTTCGGCGATCTGCAATCATTGCGGAGTGATGACGGCCAGAAGTCGCAAGACCTGTCCGCGCTCGCCGCTTGCCGCCCGTGCCCGCCGCCCGACCCTCGTCCTTCCGTATACGTCCGTCCACGTAAGCCGCGCCCCGTGGCCCTCGCGACAATCCGATTATTATAATATATAGATTTGTATGCGGCAGCTGAAGTGAATTATTTCCGAGGAGTTGCTAATAACAGCCTCGTTCACCTGCACGTTAGCCAGCACGGCGCACCGTTGCTTCTCCAACGCTCGAAGGTTAGCGGCGTCTTCGCGCAGCAGATCTCTGAGTTCGACGGCCACCTCGTCGACGTCGACATGTCGATGACCGTTGTGCAGCCGGATGAAGCACGCCTCACACATCGATAGGTCACAGTCGCGACAGAAGACCGTCACTTCGCGGTCTACGTGCTGGTCGCACCGTTTTCCCGCGTCCGTCCTCGACGTCTTCGGTTTGCGCTGATCAGTCCTTCGCGGCGACTCACCAGCAGCAGTGGCCACTGAGTCACACGTGTCCAACTTACCCACAGGATACGGGCCACATCCTTCAGCCGTTGTCTCCGCCGAATATGGGTCCAGCGACCCAGGGTCCTTCTCTGACACCGAAAGAGCCTCTCCTGCCTCTCCGCAAGCATTGCACTCGTCACCGGATCCCGAACGATCATCTGCCGGCATCTGCTGCAGCTGGAGCAGAGCGTCAACGTAGATATTCGGAGGAAGGGACTGCAGCCCATCGGACGGAATGGCGCAGTTTCTTTGGCACTCGGGACACGCCAGTTGGTCGGCGTTTCCGACATCTTGTTTGCTGGTGAGGCCTTCAAGACACTTCAGACAGTACGAGTGACCGCAAGGAATTAGTCTCGCGTCGTTAAGCAAACCACAGCACACTGAACAGTGTATTATGTCGGCAAGTTTTTTTTCTGTTAGCACGACCTCGTTCGATATTTCCGCCATTGCCATTTCTGCGCACAAATATACCACCTCAATAGTAGGGGCCTATAGCCAAATGTCAAGATATAGGGACTCGATTTAGGGACTCAGACTCGAGTCGCAAATCGATTCACTATTTTAAGACTTGTGACTTGCTTGCAACTTGCTTGCACTGACTCGAGACTTTGACTTGAAACTAGACCTAAGACTTGAGACTTTACTTGGCTTGGCGATTTCCAGCTCCAACTTGCGCAAGTGCTCACTTCATTCCACAGTTCGAAGACTTGCGTGAGTGCGTGGAAATAATATTGCACATGACATTTAAGCTCATCAAACAATGCCAAGCCGTCGATATAAAAGCCGTCAGTGTTAGGCCTACTTCGTGGAGATAGCAAATGTTACAGATTTTGGCACTGCGCTCGTAATTTAGCTTAGGCCTAAGTTATATGTCGTGCCGGTGTTACTTTCTTTTGTCTTCTTCTTTTAACGGTCCCCTTGGAGACCAATTATCTCAGAAAGTACTGGACCGATCTTCACCAAATGTTCAGGATAGCCTGGATACGTACACATATGGGTGGGCAATGGGCATGATCTGTCTCACCTTCTTTTCGCAATTGCTGAAGGAACTTTGCTACGGTAATCGATTTTTAGCGCGGATCGGCGAAAATGAATGGCATACCCTTCCTTCGTTCTGTGAGCTGACATTCCACAATCTGGTAAAAATTTGATGAACTTTGGTCCAGTAACCCCTGAGTTTTGCAAATCCAAGCGCGTTTGCGCCGGGCTACATTCTGGGCTCGGCCACGCATTTATTGTGTTAATGAGCACTGAAGTGAAAATTTAAGCAGTACTTAATTTATGCATGGTTGGTGCAACGCGACGCATTCGGTAATTTCGGTGAACATTACTGTAGGCTATATACTGGTAAATCATTACTAAAGTGCAAACATTGCTCTTTTCTTGTAGCAATATAATCTTGCTTCCATTAAAATATAACTTACTTTGAGCGCACAAAACATCACAGCTACTTACCAAGACATGATAACTTGTAACGAAACTTGATGTTAACAAGCAATCAACCGTGTTGTTTTCAATGTTTTGATTGCGTTGATTCTTTACGTCAGCACTTGCGTCACCAGTGCGTATAAACGCTTAGTAAGTAACAGAAATCGGAAATGATCATTCTGTAAACTGTAACCGTTCAAGTTTCAACCGTAGATATTATTCCAGTTCATTTAGAAAGGCATAAAAAATTGCATGACAGTCGTCAACGAAATAGATTCGAAGAACGCCTAAACGTGTCGGTTACTTCAACGATGAAAAGTAGGCCTATAGTTCTTCGGTAATGCTGCTCATGAATGTACACAACAACGCTGAAAAACTTCCGTAGGACTAGGAGTAGGACTACGTCACTAAGGGCGTTTCAGATTCAGCGAAAAAGTGCGAGATTCTATGTGAATCCAAATCCAGATTCTATAATCGAATACACCCTAAGTTAACGTCAGTTGACAGGAGTTCCCGAATTCTGTCCTGATGGAGTGATGACGACCCAGGTGTCGAATTTTGATAGACTGACGAGTGACGACATAGAGACTGGAGAAGTCGCACTGTCACGGAGCTGTAAAATGCCAATCTAACATATCTAAGCCAAAGCTATGCCTAACTTTCGATGTCGACGTAAGGCTGGGGGTTATGCCTATAACATAAAGTTCATGTATACAAAATGAACTAGGACTGGGGGCTCAGTAGAGCGCACACCTCCCCAACCGACATTGACCTTCCAAAATTTATTCGTCTTTTCCCCCGTGGCCAAGGGTATGACTGACGAAGTTTGGTGACAATCGGACTTGAATTGGCGCCTGTGTGTCTGTCCGTCTGTCACAAGCCGGCACCGCACCAAAACGGCTGACTGCAGGATCATGCAAACAACGCCATACTATAGCCACTGGGGGACTCTTAGTTTTCTGAGGCCAAAAATCTTGGCGAAATTCCTATGTTTTATCTACACCCCTAGAAGGTGTTTACTCCACCTCAGACTACACCCCCTGGTGGTGTATTTCATACACCCCCTATAGATAGGGGTGCACATTGCATACCAAAAGACCCTTATTTCAGACTACAACCACTGGTGTCTATATTGCTACGAGTAAGACTAGGCAACCATGATATATAATATCAATTTTGTGCATGACTCCACCTTTGGACCAATGGATGCTTCATGGTCGAAGGACGTGCGACCCTCCGGATTCCAGCTTTCACCCCACTAGTAAATGTCTTGATAAAAGCCTGGAAATTCCAACTGGATCACCCCCAACGCGGGCGCCAAATTGAGGTGGAGTAGGTTCAAACTGCGAATTTCGATTAACATCTCGCCATATCTCAGAAAAGGCGCAAGATAGGGACAGTTACCATGGAACGCTTATAGAAACTCGTACGTGCTCTGTTGATTGGTACTATTTCCAGCGACCTTGAGTGAACCTACCTACCCCAAACCACCCTTTTTCAACATTTTGTATCCCTTTCATATCTTTGTAATGAGTAGAGATAGACTTCAAATTTGGTAGGTATAGGTTGGCGGTAGCAAGTGCCAGCCATAGATGTCAAACCATCCCTGAGAGTAGCGTGGTTAGGTCACGTAAACTATTTATATTTCGGTGGGCACCAACCATAGCTCTGCAAAGGCCGATCATTTCAGATGCTGTCAACTTAGCTAGACGGTCAGTGTGGTAAAGTGGAGACGGTCTCGGTAAACAGTTTATCACTAGAAACTGTTGTGTTTGAATTCATTTAAAATCAATGTTTAATTACGGTCCATTTTGGTTCTCACTTTATGGCATGCTCCACTCTTTAGTTCTTTGTGAAGAAAAAACGACTTCATATATCGAAAAAAAATGTTAAGTGGTTATTGCAAAACTGTTATAAAACAAACAACTGACATTGGATTGATATATTTTACACAATTGTGAAAAATTAACTGAAATTCAACGCTGTAAATCACAGCAACAATAATAGCAAGTTATTAATGATACTTTAATGTATACAACATAGCGGGAGATACACGGTATACATGTTTCTTGACACTCAAAATTATGACATATGGTAATAGAAGGTAACAAATGGTAAATAATATACACGATCCGGTATCATTGCCAGCTAAGCATACTGTCCCCAAGGGTAACAACTGCAATGTTATGTGTGACTGCCCTTCCTAATGACATCCATGGAAATCAGTCACTGAAGCTCAGATTTTCTTTATCCATCAACTCATGCCGGAAGAGGTGTAGCATCCTTATGTCTGCTTTGCAACACCAACCGCCAATAATTATACAGAGACTTATTTATTCACATGGCTATCATACAAGCTTTACACCATCGTCAATCTAAAGAATTGGTAGAAATATAACAGCTAATTAAAAAAAATAAAAACAACAAATATTATAGAACCACCACTGGTTACCACGACATAGTAATTTATTATTTTCTAGTTAACTTTTCTGATACAGAACATTACAAAATGTTTTCAAGTAAATACCAACTGTACAACTGCTGACATCTCAAACTGCCATCGATCACAAGGTATGCAAATGATCGAACAGTCTACACATAGCATTCATTTGCACAGCTGGTTAAAAGGTGAACACACAGCATTATTTACAGCACCATGCATTCAGGCTGTCCAACCAGTGGTCAAGCGTCATACTGTCAATCTGCTCTTCACGAGAACCCATGTCATACTTCTAACGATTAACGCTTTACCCCACACACTACTTTGTGTCAAAATAATGGTACTTAGCTTAATGTTTAATGTGCTGTGACATGCGGACAGAGCCAATGAAACATTTCTGTAATGCAAAATGCGGTAGAAATCAAAGGAATTAAAATACTGCATGTAACTCTGTCTGCCTCATTTATTCCTGCTTCTTCTATACATCACTTTCATTTTATTTCATATTTTTAAAATTTTGTTTCTGCCTCCACATCTTATCTATTCCCATATTTTTCTTCATTTTCAGTCAATACTGGCGGTTTTCACAAACTCATTTATGAAATTCCTACATATTCTACTGTGTGCATTCCCTATCTACATTCTGTCAGCTGTCTTCTTGTACACAGACGTGACCAACGAATTTTCAAAACAAAAAAAAAACAACTATTCTGAGTTCTACATTGCTGCTGCAGTCTGCAATATATGTACAATTAGTGACAAATGAAAAATCAGACCCAGTAACTGTCTCTTGCAAAGAAAATATGCATCCTAACTTGCAGATTACACAAAATATCAGTACTGGCCAGATACTATTCCTAGCATTGAGTGTGATCTTGCTAATAAAAAATAATTCTTTCAGACAGCAGAACACCACGGAACTGGTCTAATACCAAAATTAATCCGCATTATTCAGTCTAATTAACAACTGTATAGTTTAAATCTGATTGCATTTTCCATTTCTCAGATCAGTAACAGATATCATTTTCTCGAACTTTCCAAGACAAACAGAAGAAATAACAGAACATTGGCTGCGGGTTTTAAAACTGTCCTTTAGACCAGTTCTTACAGAGACTTCAGCCTAATCTGGCACTTTGTCCGACTGGTCTGTTCTAGGAGACAGTTCCAATCAAATTTTTTCTTGTCACCCAACGTCTAGGCGGGAATTATGCATGTGCTGCAGCAGCAAGAAACTACTGACGTCGCAGGTTTTCTAGGCGTGCCTCCAAGTCAGCATCTGCATCCGACATCCCACCTGACGCTACAGCAGCGGCGGCCGCTGGCTGCTTTGATCCGCCGGATGCTACTGCAGCCTTCCCGGTTGATGGCAGATCTAAAACACAAACCACTTTAACGTTACTATAGACCAACTTCCCTTCGATGCTTGGATGGTGTTGGTTAAACAACAGGAGGACACACATCCTGTTATGTAGCTATTCCAGCTTTCAGTGTCTTTAACAGAGTTGCAAACACAGTGGCACGGACACATCATCACAAGACATAGTTTGCAGTTTCACAATAAACATGAACTCAGCGTTTTCAGTTGATGGAATGTTAACAAAACAGGAAATGGAACGAAATGTCGAGACTCTAAAAATGGAACTTAAATTAATACAATAAACTAGAAAAAGCCAGCACTCACAACACTGCCAAATCACACACTAGCACTGGTTTTTTGTGCCCTGTGACGCTGACCCCAAAATAAATGGGTTTCCAGGACTCATGGTTGAACATTTCTACGTCAAGTTTGGTGATCCTAGCTGCAGCGGTATTTGAGATATCGTGTGGAAAAACAGGACAGATCACAACTTTTCATATCCTGTCACCCGACTGTGTCATTCTGTGTCTACCATGGACTTCTTCCATCATCTACTTCTATTATTGAACAACAGCATATCCAATCAGAAAAATCTTTACACTCAATGACCAAACTATCTCAATCTACTTAGCAATCACCAAACAACCAGTTCCATTCACAACATTTCTTCGAGCTGTGCACTTTCTTCCTTTCCTTGAAAAAATCCCTGTTCACATTAATTCCTGTTCTACCTAGCTTCACTCACCTGTATGAATTAGACTAATTAACGTTTGTCTGTGAGGTGCTCAATATGAACTACTTTGAACCCTGGTGCCCTGTATTTGCCCGACTGTAACCCCAGCCTAAGTAACCCTAGCCTAAGTAACCGAAGGTCTGCCTAAATATCGGACTCAATGGCCGGTTTACATACCACACGGGTTATGTCTAAACTTGCGATGGCCAGTTTACCGGCCTTTTGGGGGAAAAGTCAAACATTTTGTGGCCGGAAAAAAGGCCACAAGAACTCAAAGGGTTAAGAAAAAACAGCAACTGGTCAACAGGTAAAAAGTTACCTGAAAGTTGGTCAGTCAACTGAAGACCAAGTTCGTCTAAAACTTGTGCTACAACAGCCTCACTGCAAACAAACATACAGTACACACGATGTCACTGAAACAGTGACAACAAAACAAAATGAACTGATAAAGTTAGTTAGATAGTTGGAATTTAACGTCCCCTTTCAGCACAAGTATGGCTATATCAGAGACAAAAGGTCAGGGGTGGAGAGCTATCCCTACCCAGTGAAGGAAGGCCAGTGATATATTAACCTCTACCCTGGCCGGACCATGCCACTTATAAAGGTGATTTGTCATCATTATGCTGGGATTTGACATACATGCATGCAAAATTTGACCACTCTATCTTCAGTTGTTCTGGAGATATGGTTGGTGCCCACCAAAATATTTAAATGGTTCATGTAACCTGGCCACGCCCTATTCAGGGAAACTTTGTCATCCGTGGGCTAACACTTACAACGATCAACCTAGCTACCAAATTTCAAGTCTCTATCTTCACCTACTACAAAGATATGAAAGGCGATACAAAAAATCAAAAATGAGGTGGTTTGGGGTAGTTAGGAGTCACTCATGATCACTGAAAATAGCGCCATTCAATACAGCACATATGAGTTCCTATTAGCGTTCCATAGTAACTATTTCCCACCTTGCACCGCTTCTGAGATATAGCGAGATATTGGTCGAAAATTGCTGATCTGAACCTACCCCACCTCTATTTGGCGCCCTCGTTGGGGGTGACGCTGTTGGAATTTCGCCGAGATCTTTGGAGACAGAAAAGCAGAGTCCTAGGCCCGCTATCGTATGGCATTATTTGCGTGATCCAATGTTTAGCCATTTGGTACAGTGCCGGTTTGTGACAGACCGACAGACACAAGTGACAGCATATACTGCGCTAGCATAGCGTTGCATGGTAAAAAAGTACTGGTTAACATAGCTTATCAAACACAACACACACAGCTGTGCCATGAAGCGCCTCTCATTTGCTTACAACTTATGGTGCTATATGAACATGTTTTGACTGACTGACTGATGTATTCAGTAACTGTTGGCTCACTGCAGGACAAAACTACATACACAGGTACAGCCATTGCCATAACTAGTGGTGGCAAATCTGCGGGGTCAGACGATCAGATGACCCCCCCCCAATATTAGAGGTGTGAATGAAGGCTATACCCCTGACCCCCAATAATCCATAAAAGGAGCACATTTTCTTACTTAAAGCAAACCAAAATGCAGGATTTCGACCAATAATTTCCAACGGTGCTGTCCCCAGCCTCCCACAGTGGGGTAGCCATCCCCTCCCCCATCCTCCTCTGTTTAAGCCCATGATTTCTGACCCCCAATATTTTTACGCTTCACCGCCATTGCCATAAACAGAATGACATCCCTTGCTTCAGGAGTCATTTATTGAATGCAGAAACTTCTCGATCATAGAAAGTAAGCTGCGTATTTTGTTGAAAACTGTGCAGTTTACTTTAGTAAATATTTCTTAATGTGGTTAAAATATGTCTCTTGTGTCCAACTGTGTACTCAACTGCAAAAAATTACTAGACTTTTTGGGGGTTCAGTAACCCAAGTACTTGAATACCTGGTACACCACTAACTGTGTTAGCACCAACCTTTCCTCTTCGTCATCTTCATCTCCCATAGCATCATCAATTGCATCGTTCATCATCTCTTCCTTCATGTCCATTATCTCCGACTGCTTCTCAAACTCCATCATGATCTTCTGTATCTGTGGCAGCTTCAGCTAAAAATGGCAACAAATATATGTGTATTTGATTATTTGTAAATATGAGTAACTGAAGTCAGGAAAAAACTAGAAGGGCGTTCAGTAGAGTGCATACCTCCCCACCAACCTTGACCTTGCAAAATTTAATCACCTCATCCCCTGTGGCCAAGGGTATGACTGACGAAGTTTGGTGACAATCGGACTTGAATTGGCACCAGGAAGTTGTTCACAAACATACATATATATGTATATATTTACCTACATACTGACGCCGGCGAAAACATAACCCCCATCACCTTCGGTGGGGGAGGTAATAAAAGGGAATAAAAAACAAAAATTGTGAAACAAGAAACAGTCTCTCTAAGTCTAAATCATCGTATATAACTCGTTTGACTCTCTTCCGCTACAAAAACGCATTTACATGTCGTTCAAGCACACATACATACACCATTTTAGCAATCAATTAATAGGTGAAACGGGCATAGCAAGTTACTTCCTTGTTCCTTGTGGGTGATCATTGTAAAACTATTGTCAGGCAAGATACCTTTCCTGATGCTAACCTCACGAAACCCTCACAGTATGCCACATGGATGGCCGCACCGTTGGCTCTTGACGATCAACTGCCACTTCCGAGATTGTAAAGCGTGGCTGGACAGGTTGTTTACCATGTAAGTAGCGCTATAGAAGAATCCGACCATTCACTAACTCACTCCCATATGGACAGATTTCGCTGCCTTTACATGGCCCTCCATTGCCAGTATCCTGTAAGTCAGTGCGTCGGTTACATTATACGTTTTAACCTTACGAAAACAGCAATCAATGGCTGCTGATTCTGACAGAAGTAATGGTGACCTTCTCATGAATGAACCACTAATATCACATCAAGACAACAAACATGGTTCAGTGGCTTTGCTCAATGCTCAAGAACAGTATGCAACCACTCACAGTGCAGAACTTGAACCTCTAGCTGAGAAATGGTATAAAAGTATTTAATGTACATATAAAACTATATGCAAAAATAGACAAAAAAATCTACTCAGACTTAATTTTAGTTCTGGCCTTTAAAAAGTGGCACCAAACCTTTAGCCACGTACAGCTGATAATTAGTATTAGTACTCTAATACAGTTGACTGAACAGCAAAATGTTTGCTTACATCTTGTTCACATACACAAAGTAAACTGTGGATTCCCGGCTGTAAAACTGAAAACTAAAGCTGCTGCTGCTGCTACTAGCACTGTCAGTTTTTGTGCAACAATCCATGGTGTCCAGAGTGAAACTATGTTCCCAAAAGTGAACCTCTGAGATTTCTAGAACAGGTTTTAACATATCAGATGCGCCACCAACAAAGCACTGAAGTATCATTTCAAAACTGCACCATACATGTTTCAGCACACAATAAGCTCTTCATTACTATGCGACAAAGTAAAGTACCATCCATTAAAACTGATGCCCAACCTGTTTGTTCATTGTTGTCATTGCCTTTGTGACACCCTTCATGGCTTGTGCCATTGCATCATTTGACTTGAGGGTTTGAATTTTCAGAGCAACTGCCTGAATATTGGCACGCATAAGTATAAACTTCTTTACGTAGCGTCTCGTTCGCACCAGATCCTTTGCCATGATTTTTACAGCATCCTGTAAAACACGCGACATTTGGTACCAGTAAGTAATACAATTTAAATTTGGAGAATTTTTATCCATATTTTCACTCTTCAAGAGGGCAACATAAACATACAGTTATTGACTGAGTTTAGGTCTAACGCCCCACACGACACAAAATAGGCCATTTCGGAGACATTCTTCCCAGCCAATCTCTTAGCTTAGTACTGAAAAACTAAATCATACACAACAAAAGCAAACATGCATCCATAACAAAATATATTACAACTAAAGAGTGACAAAGAAATGAACTTACAACCACATCGCCACCCCATCAA
>Ga0209780_1000248_pt1 | contig 27101 bp, 19 predicted proteins | sample WorMetexBAHAMAS2_FD_187384 | JGI IMG/M metagenome (GOLD analysis project Ga0209780, IMG submission 187384) | Marine gutless worms symbiont microbial communities from Max Planck institute for Marine Microbiology, Germany - Inanidrilus exumae... | ecosystem: Host-associated > Annelida > Digestive...
GGGTGGGGCGATATTTACCCCCAACGAACTCGATCTTACTTTTTGGGGTTTACACGCCTGTGTCCAATTTGGTGAAAATCGACGAAGAAATGCGACCGTGAGAGTGTCCACAGACGGACGCACACACGCACGAACGGACAGACGCAAAACGATTTTATTATCTGTCCCATGCTATATGCTATAGCTATGGGGCAGATAATAATCAGTGATTTTATCGACTTTGGTCAATGCCTTAAGTTATTGCGCTGGCAGACTCTAGCAGAAAGCATAATGCAACGGTCTGGCGTCTGTCCATCTGTCCCGACGGCATACTCACTGTGACTCACCAGGGGGCAGCATGCAACACAGCCAGCGTACATTTCAGCCAGACAATAAGGAGGACCGACCTACTTGTTTTAAGTGCTACAATATAAATGGCAGGGTGACATGAATGGCACTTCACTTGCACCAATTATCACCAAGTTCTTCTTGTAGCATAACTGGCTACTGACTAACATGGGTTCACCTTGACAGACTGGTAAAATGGTGCATTTGTATTGTGACGGTGGTGGTTGGGCATCAGGAACGCTGGCCCGCGGTTAACAAACATAAACCACACATACAAGAGCTGCAAAAACTCTACCTAGCTGCTATAAAAAAACAGCACCAATGGTAGCAAGTGCCACAAGCCCCTTGTGCAGTTAGGCAAAACACAAGCTAGCCACACAAACACACACCTCTTCCTTCAGATGAACGATTTCACGCTCGGCAAGCAACAGGCGCTGCTGGAAGTTCTTTAAGTCAAGTTCCACCGTTGAACGCTTGTCCTCGGACTTTGTCAGCTGCATATCACCACATTACTCAACGTCAGAACGACAACGACAACAACATTATATGTTAATCAGCGCTAACAGTAACAGTTGTGGATACTGGCGCTAGAAATGGGTAGAGAGCCAGCACAAAGGAAACAGCGTCTTTTCCCTCAGCAGAAAGCTGTTCCATCGAGAAAGTATGATGCCAGTGGCTGACTCTGCCTGGATGAAGTCAAGTCTTTTGTGATTTATACAGTTGGTTGGGTGACAGCAAATGCATTTAGCCTACAATAGCACACTCCAATTATCTCCAAATGGTTTCATTTGGGAAACCTGACTCAATCCGGAAAAAGAAAACTGGTTAAAAAAAACTGCGTTTCTGCATGTCAGCAGTAGCAGTACGAGTACTAAGCATGGAAACTAGTTTTCACATTTACAGCAGGCCACCGACCGATATAAATCCGATGGCTATTTTCTATGTGTTGAATTTGCAAATAAAATTTAGATATTTGCTGTTCTAAAGTAGCGGCTTGTACAACTAAGAGAAACTAAAGCCAGTTTTGTTTTCATAAATCAATTTTGTCAAAGAAATCCACTTTATACCCAACTGTACTGTTTGATATTTCAATTTTGTATTAGCTCAGTAGCCTTGGTTTTACCATTTGTTAGCTATTACCTGATACTGCATCCAACTTTTCAGCCTATAACGAGCTGATGTGCTATTAACTCATTCACCTTTTGCAACAGGACGTCAACTACAAAGAATTTCAACGACTACTAAAATGTTTCCCTTTTGGAGTTACATGACCACAGTGAACTGAGACTGATTATTAGTGCCTTAGAAATATTCTTACTATCTAACTAACAATACAGCAGAAATGCATAATATCCAACATGAAAAGAATAATAGCTAATAAGTTTTATGTGCCAAAGTGCATTTATGGTGACACATTACATAGTCACCAGATATATCCAGCACTCAAGTTATCATTATGTTTGCATGCCAGATATGTCAAGTACAAATGGTATGATATAAAAGTGTTTTGCATAACGTAACATCTGCTAAAGTGCCGATGGACAACCACCAGCCAGCAAAATCTACCACTTGGAACCAATGACAAAAAAACTAGAAATCTCTAAAAATAAAAATTAACCCTGTACGGGAGTGGCAGTCAACTCCTACTTACTGCCAACTTCAAAGTACACGTGACACAAAAACTAGGACAAAAATGAAAAATCTGGCCCTGATAAGCTGCAGGTATTGTGCCCTAATTTAAGAATGCGTGATCATTTGCCAGCCCCCATTATAAATGGGGGAGGAGATAGCCTTTGAAAATGGCCGAATTTCCGACTTTCAAAGGCTCGTGACCTTGATTTGGATCGAGTCATACTGCATACCGTCATACATCACTCATCGACCTCTACCTACATATCGAATTTCATTGCAATCGAAGAATCTTTTTGTGGACGGACAAACATAGGGATGATGGGCGGATGGACATTTGAGACCTACCTTATTAGGTCGACTCCGAGGAGTCTACCTAAAAACAGACTAGCATAGGAAATGGTAGTTCCTCGAGTTTAAAAGTCAAGCAACTGACAGTCCTGTATGTTGCGTATATGTTACACCTGGCTTACCTGTGCAACAAGCCAGCGACTCACCTGGTTATTAAGCAGATCCGTATGAGTCACATGTTCTGCCAGTTCAGTCTTCAGTCTATTCACTTCCAGGATCAATGAGGATTTTGTTGCCTCAAGCTTCCTGTTTACTTCCGAGAGTCTTTCATCACCAGATGTTCTGTCAAACGAAAAACAGTCAGTTTTTCACATGCTTGAAGGTAAGCGGCATCACAATAACCAACACAAATCATTTAGTAGCAACAACGAACTTTAGTCACATTGTTGTCAATTACATTAATTCATGACAAAATAACAATAATACATATGTCAAACTAAAAAGACCGTCACTCATTGCAACAAATATATTGCTCTCAGCAAATTATTAATTATCCCATTACTTAATAGTGTGTCAGCCTCTACTCTGGTTGCCACAAAAAACTTGGTTGGTTGTCCATTTTAATACTTTTTTTTGCAAAAAAAACCCCAAGTATTAGTAGGTAAATGCTAAATGGACATTCTTTTTTGCCCAAAATTACCAAACTGCTTTACACTTGTTGATGTTATTAGAAAATGTAGCGGCATTCAGGTTCAGCAGAAATTCAAGCATCTAAAGATATGATGAAAAAACTCAATTTTAACAAACAATACAGATAAATCTCTGATACGGCCATCGTCAAAGAAACTTGCACCTATTCTGTAAGGAGTCCAGTAGTGGTTAGGGTCAGTGCTCCAAGTTTCCTTCAGTGCTTCAACATCTACTGGTTTGGTGACAGGAAGGAAATCTGTGACACTTATCTCCAAATGCTGTCTTCTGGTGCATAAGTAGAAAAACACGAAAGAAAATGGCTAACCCAGCTGGAAAACAGCTATCAATACCCACAGTGTCAAAGGACAGAAGGCACAGAGAGTAAGTTAGTTAGTTGGAGTTTAATGTTCCCTTTCAGCACAAATCTGAGTATGGCTATATCAGAGACAAAAGGTCAGGCGTGGAGAGCCTCAGTTTTATATGCCCAGTGTTCAGCAGCCACCCAAAAAGGGAAAGGGATCGAGAGGCTCATTTAAATTATTACGCTAGCGCCTATAGCAAGGGGGAGACAACTATCACACTGCAAGACAAAACTAAATCAAATACTAAAAAAGCAAGCATGCGTCCTTAATTAAAAATGCATATAACATAAAATCAACACAGAGCTCAACTGACCGCAGTTGTTTCTCACTGTTCAGCAAACTCTGAAGCTTCCTCAGTTCTGACTCGAGTGCTGCAATCATCTTCTTGTGTGAAGCTCTGATAACAATCAGCCAGCACAGATCAGTACACTGCACATCCACCATTACTGTCAGCTGAACTTACACAGTACCCCACATCAGCACATCCTTATCCTCAGTATCAATGTCACTATCATGATCATCATCATCGTGTGCAGACACATCCCAGTGTCCCATGTTCCTCAAACCTTCCAGGTAAACCATAAATTATCATGACATGTCCAAGTAACCCAAGTCGCCTTGTCTATTTTTACACGTAACACTAATCATCTGTGCCACGTCTTACTTCATCCATTAGAACTGTTCAGGTTTGTGTTGCATGGCTGGGGATCTCTCAGTTTTATATGTGCGCCCACGTTTGTGGGAGTTTACGAAATGTCGTCTAGGAGCACAGTACAAGAGTTACTTATAAGCCCGATCAAAAATTACACTCTTGAGCAGTGTTTTTTTGCACGCACGGAAAGGTACTCAAAGCACACACACCAAACCAAGAAAATCACTCGATGGTCTCACCAAATTCTTAATCCACCACTTCCCGAGGGAACTGACTGTCAGTTCTCAGATGCCAGTGTCCCTTGAACTGTAAATATGTACCGTTGTAAATGTCACCACACACCGCCAGGGTTCCCGCAGGTTAGGCAAAATAAAATTCCCCGACTTTTCCGAATAACTTTAAAGTATTACCAGGCATTTCGTGGAGCTTTCTACAACACTAACTTAAAATGTTGATTACATGAAACCAGTCTGTTAACATAGTTTATTATGACATCTTTATATCATTGTTTTCTTGATCGGCTCCAGCCTCCCCATACACCGGTCTCATTCCACTCACCTATTTAAAATTATGTCTAAAAAATTATAAATTTGTTTCAACAAATCAAACCTGTTATTGTCAACAATTAATGCTGTTTACCCAGTTTTTAATGATTTTAAGACTTGGTTCACATTTACTGGGCAGGGCCGCTACCCCTGACATCCATAGATCCTGTTTACCCAGGAAATTAGTGTCATCATGAATGGGCATAAGTTTAAGCTAATTCAATTTACACATTACATCAATAAGCAAGTCACGAACCATGTGACATGTCATAAAAAATTCCCTGACCATACGTCAAATTCCATGACTTTCCCCGTATTTTCAAGGTTTACAAAATTCCGTGACAATTCCAGCTTTGTGAGAACCCTGACTGACAACACACAATGTACTCACTCGTCGGCCGTCATCTTTGTCACGTCTTCTCTCTGTCGACGAATGATGTTTTCCATGTCGGTAATCTGACTCTCCAGTTCTGTGTTCAACTCCTCAGTATGGAGCAGCCTCTGAACATTCATATCGGAGGGAGAACTGTAGTAGACATTTACATGATAAAATTATCAAGTGGACTTTGATGCCTCAATGTCTACGTGGATGCCTTGGCCACGTTTCATTGAGATTGCTCAAGCCAATCACAAGATATTCATTCAGATGTTCATTCATTCGACCACGTCACGCTGGTGCTTCGTGAACTTCACTGGCTTCCAGCTCGTCAGAAAACCAGGTACAAGCTGGCGATGACAGTTTACAAGTGCCTACACGGATTGGCAATCTCTGCCATTGCTGGCAATCTCGAGAGCTACGGTCCGCTTGCACCGGGATGCTGTCAGTACCAAGAACAAGGACCACGCTGGGGATGAGGAGTTTCGCGGTCGCAGGTCTAGTCATCTGGAACAGTTTACCGGCTGCCCTGCAAACCGCAACTATCTCCCCATTGACGTTCGCTCGACAGCGGCTGATCGACAGCTCGTCTGAGGACCATTTATGACGCGCTCTACAAATCTACTCATCATCACCACCATCATCAAGGCAACAAGATATGTGCAGACAAATGGATAAATGAAAGAACAAGGCATATGGAAAGCCCAAAAACGTAACGCCTTCGCTGTCGGTAGTGAAAGCATAACGATGTAAATGCTGCAGAGTCTGAATAAAACTGCAACGTAATCAAAGCCGGTAAACAATAACTATCATACAAAAACAAAGTAAAAATTAAATATTTCATATACACGCACGCTTACCACTTGGCATTCTGAAAGGTCTTGTCTGACTAGTCTCAATTCAGACGCAAGGCGATTTTTTTCATCAACAGCAGTTTGCAGTTTCTGGTCTGCAGTCTAACATGCACACAAGTCATTTCTTTAGTGTTACTGCAAAGCAGTCCTACCACACATAGCTTACATTCCTGTGTACTGAGCATATTCTCAAATAAGACATTATATAGTAACTTTAAAAATGTCAAACATGCATGAATACACAGGCTCACGTTTGAAGACTTCATGGACTCCAGAACCGCACATTTATGCTCCAATTCTGCAAACTGTACACATACAATCACATTACAACACCAACAGTAACAACATGCGAGGCAGGCTTATGTCATTTTTTCCACGTCAAACTTGGTCAGCTAGTTCTCCCTCAGCCTTCTTCCTTCATCTATCTGGAAGAGAATCTTTCGGAACAAATGGCACAGATTTCTACGGAATGGATACTCAACCAGCAGTGTCACAACACTGAAGGAAACACAAAGCAATGACCCCAACCAGCAGCCTGGCCTTAACCTTTCTTTTGTCTGCTACTAGACTCTTGGTGCAACGGGCGTGGCGTTGCTCCGTTTAAACCAGATCTCTGACGCAAGTGCCCTGCCAACAGTAACATGTTAGTTCACATAAATACATTAACATGCATACAGACAATGAACACAACCGGTTTGTACAACTTGAAAAGTGTTAGCATGCAGCAACAAAATACTGTAAAAAAATTTTCCATGCCAAGTTCTCTTTGAGGAACACATGTAATAAAAACAATGCAAGTTTGTGAAAAACAGAATAAATATGTCACCACGTGGCAATTCATATTTCACTTTTCTAATCTTTCGGTTGATTAACATGGACCAGCTATCACATATAGACTAAAAACCTGTATAGACAAAATTCCTGTTTATGGAAGACTTCTTGTTAATGACATCTGTTAATGGTAAGCACAATAAAAGGCTAACGATGTAAGGTTCTGTATGATGTTTACTTGTGAATTCAATGAGTCGGAAGACATCTTCTGTTGTGCTAACGTCACTTTGGTTGATTCCAGTTCTTTAGAAACCCGACTCAGCTCAGTCTTGTTCAACATTGCAGCGGCTCTCACCTCGTCTTCATGTCTGACATCGGCAATCACAACGACACCTTTATTCACTGGCAATATTCATCGATCTACACCGAATCAGAAAGGCTGCTAGACAACACTGTTTGATCCTCTGTGCAATTGTCTGCCATCATGCACACATGTCTGGTCCGAAACTCATCCAACAGAAATTACCATTCAGTGACAAGATGATTTGGCTTCAACGGTGAATTCCTCTTCAATCTGGCCACCAGGATTTGACCTGCTACAGCATTACTGGTCATCAATAATCCGTGTTTGGACTAACCAAGGCCATGGCACATCCTTCCACAAGAAGTATGGTCTTGTAACAACTGACATTTATCCAGTGATGTTGCGGGTGCAATGGTCAATGGCACATGGCTATAAACTATAACAAACACTGAGTTAGTTAGTTAGCTGGACTTTAAAGTCCCCTTTCAGCACTAATAAGGCAATATCAGAGGTCAGGGGTGGAAAGCTATACCTACCCTGTGAACGAAGGCCAGCGATATATTAACCTCAACCCTGGCCAGCTTTTTTGTTCAGCAGCCACCCAAAAGACAAAGGTAACGAGACGCTCATTTAAATTATTACGCTAGCGTCTACAACAACAGAAGACAACTATCGCACCGCAAGACTAAACTAAACCAAATACAACAAAACCTCCATCCTGGAAACGGAGTGGGACGATTCTGGTAGAAAGGGAAAGGATGGACAATAGAAGAAAATAGGTACAGTGAATGCAAAAAAAAGTAAAAAGAGCAAAAGATGAGGAAGTGAATGAACAAGGGAGGAGCAAATGCGGAAAGGGGGGAATCCCGGTCCCACGTGGGGTACAAGCACTGAGACTGCAAATGCTAACTCCATTCTTCTTGATGTCGTGTGCTTCTAGGCGGCAACATCATCAGCCGAGTGAAGAACACCATCCAGCTTGGTCAGTGGGCAGCTACTGCCAACGTTAAATGTTGTTTGTCATTTGCCAAATAGACATTTGTCAGTCATTGCACAAGGCCCCACTTTTTGCAGCAGGACGTCTAGTAGCCTGTGAATGGTGAACGTATACAACTAACAAAAAAGCTTCTTATACACGTTCAAAAATGCACCCACACAGGCCTAACCATTTTACAAACACGATTCCTGGTTTACCAAAGTTAGTCAGTAATACCTTAGTAGTCTCTAAAACAACCAATGGAAAATATGAGGTGGTACTTTTAGACCATGTGCCCTCTCTGAAGCCCTACCAACAGCGTCAAAGGAATAACTGATTGAGTTAAGGTTTTACATCACACCTGACACAAAAACAGGTCATTTCGATGTTCTTCCCAGCCAGAATATGCTACAACATAAAATAAACAAAAAAACTACAGCCAGGTTTGGTCGCCTCCCATGCCTCCGGCCTGGAAACGGAATGGGCCTATTCTGAAAGGAGTAGATAGATAAGTCAGAAACTAAACGAGTAACAAAGAAAATAACCAAAAAAGCAAACAAAAAGAAAAAAGAAAGCACAGAAGAAAGAAGGTGAAAAAGGAAGTTAAGTATACACACACACAAACAATTTATATGGCATGGAAATCGACACATGAATCGCGGCACATTACCACGCCGGAGCCCATACATGGCCATCAAAGAAACAAAGAAAAAACCCTCTGAGCACAATCCAAACATTTTCCTTTAAAACCGAGGTATACGACATACACAGGACGATCATAAAGACGGGTAATAAGACAACAATTACTTAGCGGAAAAATCACGAAGCTTCATGTCTTTGCATTCAACAAGCTTTTCCATGTCCTGAATCTGACTTTCCAGTTCTGTGCACAGCTCTTTCAGCTGGTCAACTTGCTGCATTACACATGCATAAACATGTAATAAGCATACTGCTAATTCTGATTATTTACATAAATAAACAGCCATAGATTTGTATGGTACTTTAAATATGACACTCACACTTAAGGCTCTCATGTATGATACATGCTAATGAGGAATCAGTTTTACCTGCCACATACGATTTAATCCACAAGTGGAATACCTGACTTCACTTCCCATCCATAGACCGTCACAGCAGTTTAGCCGATACTCATTTCCTATCATATCTCACTGATGGTAGAAGGCCGACTTGGCTGGCTACGTACCAAGACAGTATGCCTGTTGTCACCCATAACACACAAAAGAAGCATTCGGGGACCTCCCACCCACAGTACTAGACCTGCCACCTCCACCCCTCTAACCGGGCTCGATGTAGAGAAGATTTGTTGATGCAACCATCCATGTTACCACTAGGCCGAAGAATCTAAATCATACACTTTCCATGTTACCACTAGGCCAAACCATCTAGATCATAGCCTTACTCTCAGCCTGTGTTTAACAGGACTTCCATATCACGGTTACTCCACACTGGGTGGGATACCACATAAAGACCATTCACGAATATAATCATCAACAGTTTTTACAAGCTACATGCTCTTCTTCCTGTCACCAATCAACAGAATCAAAAAAGTGATGGAACTCAACGAAAATTAATTTCTGGCCTCATCCACGTCCACTAAATGACTAAGGAACAGAATGCCATACTCTTAACATCGGTTCTCCAGTGCTAGTACCCCAAAAATTACAATTCACATAAAATTATACATCTGCACAGGGATGCATAAAAAGTATCAGCATGAAATATAGATGAAAAAGAAATGGCAAACCAGCTGAAGTGATTCACTCAATCTCTTCTGCTCAGTCAATTCACTTTCAGTGCGTTCCACGGACAGCTGCAAACCACGCTTGTCAGACACGACAGAACTCAGCTGAGCTTCAACATCCTACAAGAAACAACCATTGTCAACCTTTTCCATCAAAACAATCCTCATATATGACTTGCTACAATGGAAAGCACACTTGTGTTTAGTACGGCTACTTTTCCCATTAACATCAGATACGTTGGCCAAGTCTGCTGAGGGTCAGCTTGTCAGAATGGCATGATCAGCACTGAAAAGGACGTGTGGCCAGTAAAACAAACAAACCATCCCAGCACAGAAGGATTGGAGACCACTGAGACTAACAAGCAGTAACCAAAGAATGGCCAATAATACAGCTATGTTGCCATCAAAACAAAGATTCGTGTGTCGTTAACAAGTTTCCAACACCAAGCGGTAAAAAGAATTGAAAACAACAAAACTGTAAGAGACACAAACAAACCTTCTGTTTTGTAGTAAGAGAGACAAGTTTCTCCTTTGTCTGCTCAAGCTCCAATTTACACTCATCCTTTTCCAATTTTGCCTTCTGCTCCATTTTCTCTGACGACTGCAGCACCAATAAAATATTAAAATTTCAACGATCATCCTTGACTGTAATGTCGTATAATAACAATAACCTAGAACAAGCCAGCACTCACAAGAGTGCAAAAACTCATGCCAGCGATGTTTTTGTGACTCATGACCTTGATCTTTGACCCTAAAATAAATGGGTTTCCAGGACTCGCAGTGGAACATTTCTACGTCACGTCTGGTGATCGGTTTATGAGAAAAACAGACAAAAACACAAATGCCACCGAAAACCCTAAACCTGCAACATGAAAAGCAAAATTGAGACCAAATACAAATTAGAAATATGTCATAACTAATCTTTAGTTACGACCTTACGACAGCATAGGTATAAATACATTATTATGGCAGTGTATAAAAGCGTACATTATTTACAAAATTAGTTACCAAATTCTTAAACAAATTAGTCCGGAAGACTTGAATCACCAATTCATTCTCACAATTACTCAACAATAGTAGTCAGCCATAATACGCCACAGCTGATCAGGTACAGGGGTTTGTATCTAGGCTATCCATATCACATCCTCCCGGACTCCCTTCACAGACTATTGCTTGGACCGTTTCTTCTGAGCTACTCGGGTGTTTAGGTCCACTCTTCGACAGAGTCGACCTAATAAAGCTGGTCTCACTGGTCTCAAATGTCCGTCCGTCCGTCCACAAAGTTTCTTCGATTTCAATGAAATTTGGCATGTAGGTAGAGGTCGACAAGTGATGCATGAAGGTATGCAGTATGACCGATCCAAGGCCATTCAAAGTTGGAAATCTGGCCGTTTTCAAAAGCTATCTCCTACACCATTTACAATGGAAGCTGGCAACTAACCACAAATTCTTTAACTAGGGCACAATATCTAAATTTGATCAGGCCGGATTTTAGATATTCGGCCTAGTTTTTGTGTCACGTAACTTTGAAGTTGGCACAAACATCAGCTGCGCAGAGTCGACCGTCAGTCCCTGTATGGGGCTAATTTTTTTAATCTACCATACCGTATTGTAATGGACAAAAAATTTTGAGTCATCCTCTGAGAAACTGCAATTGACACGTAGCATGTACAAGTTGAGGGAATGAGCATACCATCGCTGAAAATGGCTGAGAAACAATGTCGGCAATCTCAAGGAACTACGGATGGGGAAGATGGGTTCTCACTCATAAATGGCCAACAACTGTACTGTCTGACACGATGCATTTCTGGCACACTAAATCACTATCAGTAGACAACAGACTTTAATAAAGATGGGTGCAAACCTCAACTTGTGAGCGCAGCGTGTCAATCTGTAGCTCCAGATTCACTTTGCAACTCTAAAACACATAATAATATGCCTTGATCAACACACCCAATAAAAAATATTTTACTGGCAATTACCGCTACTATAGGAACGTGAACTTAATTTCAACAAATATCAAGCAAACTAACCTTGTCTGTAAATAAAATTCTCACACATAAACATAAGGAGCTAACAGCTTACAGCGAGTGAAGCTGCTGCATCCTGTTGTTCAGAGCGAGCAGCATTACGTTCTGTCTGCAACTGTTTAAGGCGATCCTCACGATCTGTTTCTCGCTCTTGATACTTTGCCAGACTATCTGACGCTTCCTTTGCCTCCAACTCTGCCTTGCTCAGCCGGAAGTTCAGATCAGCAATTTCCATTGACATGGCACCAGTTTTCTGTCACAGACAGCAAACAACATATTACTAAAACATGCAAATGCAATACACCAAAATTCATCGTTATACAAACTGTGCAACAGAATGTCAAATCAGATAATGACATTTTAGCAAAAAGTGAAGTGTGAATATTTAACACTCAGCAAGCAAGCTAATGCTTGGAATGTATTTCTAGCAATATCCAAGGATTACACTCTGTTGGTAGTTCAGAATTACTGAAATTAAGTATCATTAATTAATGATGGAGGCCAATTCAAGCAGGCAGCGATGACAAACGACTACATTACACAACCTTTTTAGATCCACTATTCGTTCAACAACCGGCACCTTTAGTTAAGAATGAAGTTTTATTGGCTAAAAACCCATGCACTAACTTGTGCATTCTGATTAGAGAGAAGTCGCTGAGTTTGCAACAATGTTACATGCATCTTCTTGCATTACTGGAAGTAAAATAATACAATTTAATAACACATGCTAATTATTCTGTGTTATTTTGTTACTGGTGTTTTATCAGTCATTGCTCATGTGATCCTAGGTTAACCAGTTCCCTTGGTTTTCCCCCATTTTTTCTCAAAGAAAACCTTTGGGGTAAGTTGCAGATTTTTTTATGGACGGATGCCCTTCCTGTCACCCAACTGACCGTTAAATCATTTAAGAAAAACAGTACTTTGTGCATATGTGTGAACTATAATTTAACTAATTAAATTAATTTAGTTACAACAATCATACCTTCATACCTTCATACCTATGGGGTGGGAGTATAATAGCTCCCAGCGCTGAGGCCACAAAGCCGGGCCCATTGCGCAACCTCATGCAAACCACTTTGGTTAGCATCTATCTGAGTTTTTGGCAAACAGTTACAGCAATCTAGTACCAGTTAAAAAATAATATGGCAAATTACAAAACAATAAACGGCAGTGTGATGAACTAGAGAATTTAAAAAGTACGCAAAACGGCATAAACAGAACCTCTCTGAGTTCGTGTGTAAGATCAAGAGCTCGAATTCTCTGTTCATGAGCAGTGTCCTTGTAATGTTGAACCTCGTTCTCAAGGAAGGCAATCAATGTGTCCGGGTGATGTTTCTCATCCTGCAGTGTCATCAACTCTGCATCTGCAACATTGCTCACTTGATGACGTAAGTGTTCCAACTCAGCCGATGCACTCACCAACCTTTCTTCAAGTTCTGCCTTCTGTGCTTTCAGTTCTCTTATGCCTTCGACGGCACCACTGTCAGCTTTCTGCTGCTGGTCGTTCCTGATCCCTGCTACCAGTTCTTCGAGACGTTTCTTCTCAGCTCTTAGTGCACTCACTTCCGCATCCACACAACTGCCGTTCGGAACATCTTGCTCTTTGATCTTTTGGCGAAGACTGCAAAGTTCGTGCTCGAGACTCTCATTCTTAGCTCTCAGACTACTTATTAAATCTTCATCTTCTATGTTTAGCCTGAAAGCAATGCATAACATTTTCATCTCAAACTGACATTTCAGCAGCAGTGCTAGGTTTAAAACACAGCACACTGCAACTGGACAATCAAAACGGTTATGAAAAATATTATTTTACACAGAAAGATTAGTATGATCAGAAGTTTTGAAAAACACGGTACAAACAATTAAAAGACTTCACCACTACAAAGCCATTAAAACAAACTCACTTCATGTTCAAACATCAACGTCAGTTTTACTTACTTACAAAGAACTGTTTAACTGTACAAGAATGAATTAAACAACTAATGTACAACAAATACTGCCAAAGATTCATATCTGCATTATGCTGTTTCACTATGCAGTATGCACGCACTATAAATTCATGTTTTATTACAATATTATTGCCATTGGCAATGGTATGCAATGATATGGCATCCGTCTGTCCCAAAACAGTAAAAAAAACTCCACGAATGGAAACCGGCAGTCTGTCTGTCGCGAGTGGCTAATGTCGTGTGGCAGCAGCAGCACAGTGGGGAAGTAACACAGGAAAACCTGGTGTAGTAAGGCAAGGCATTGCAGCCACGCAGCATTCTAAATCCATGATTGCAGCAGTGAAAAGTGAGCATGGCTTACCTACACAGACAGCGGCAATGTTGCGGTCTGACTGAAGACCGACATACACTTTTTATTAATGCAGACAAATCATACCTACCTAGCCAACTCCACTTTCGAGTTTTAACAGCCATTTTTCCAGGTAAACCTAAGTAAACGTGTTCCACTTTCTCCAGCATTTCACCCAAGCCACAGTGTCAAAGCATTAAAGCACAGACAAGACATTCATTAATGACAAACAAACCTGTCGCTGACACGTTCCACAGTACTAGTCTGTACTGAACAATCAACACCAGGCTGTCTCAATTCTTCCGAAGCACCGGTCGACCCATTACACAGTTTCACCGTCTCGGACTTAGATGTGTCACTATGGTTCCTGCAGCGAACGGTCGTTGACACCTTAACATCAAGGACTCGGTTGCTGGTGTCGGAGTTGGACTCAACAAGGTCACTCAAAGTGTCATTGAAAACATCCACATCACTGGACAATCGGTCAGTAGTCTCGGTCACGGCATCACCATTACACATTGCAGTGGCTTCATTTGAGCTGATGCTGGACACTCCATCTCTGGCATGTATGTGTATACAGTGCTTCTCCGGCATTACTTTACTGGCAGCAACAGTGCAGGAATGATAACAACGGCGTTCTGGGCTCCTGAACACAGTCCGATCGGCCGAGCCATTTTGCGTATCCGTTTGTTGACTCACTTCATCATCGGTGGCATTCTCCAGACTCACAACTGGCACCCAATCTCTCGTCTTATTTCTCTTGTAGACGTAGCTGAATGACAAACGTGAATCGTGGGATCTGTCCGACCCGTCGGTTGTCTGTGGTGGTACTGGATTGCGATCAAAACCAGACAGTGAATCACGGTCACCACTGCTCAGTGAGTGAGAACGACGGACTTCTGTAAGATCAGCTTTCAGTGAGTCAACTTGACCTTCAAGTGTCAAAATGTTTGCCTTCAACTTCACAACCATCTACAAACCGACAATTAAAGCAGTTAGTATTACCACCACCATTACTATGCTAGGCTCCGATGTCAAATTTAACGAGGTGTCGCCCTAACGGGATGTAACACAACTGGCCCGCCATGCAGCTGTATAGCTATAATTAGACAGGACATCATCGCCTGGCCTGCGCAGGTGGTGAAGCCGCCTGCAGGCATGCCGTGGAGTGTTACACACCGAGACGACAGACCCCAGCGACCATTACTAGTCTGGCTCCCTACACTATGTGTAGGCGGGCCAGTAATAAACTACCATAAAAATTATGTCAACAGCATGAAATACAGCTACTGCTGACTGCTCAAAGCACTCATCTGATCAAATGATTAATCTGTGCAAATGACAGAAAACATAGCCATTGCAAACAGATCGTGTGTCCGTGGCCGTAGTCAAGTGATACACAAACGTACAAAAAGCTGCATTTTACAATATAAGGTTTGTAATAAGTATTAGCTCCTTGGCACGTTGAGTCATTTTAACACAATAGCAGAGCATGACATACAAACATACAGACAAACACACAGAAGGAATTGCTACATGAGTTCTGCAACCTGCAAAGTTGTGCTGACGTGTGTTTAACATATGAATTTCAAATGCATTCATTGACAGTTTCATTTGCACTCACAGAATCTAATCTGACATTTTGTAGCTGTCAACATTAACTGCAACATAGGAAAATGGCAAATAAATTAGCCCCTATGGACTGACGGTCGACTCTTCGCAACTGACGTTTCTGCCAAGTGCAAAGTCACGTGATACAAAAACTAAGACAAATATCAAAAATCCGGCCTGATAAAATTTAGATATTATGCCCTAGTTTAAGAATTTGTGCTCAGTTACCAGCTCACATTGTAAATAACGAAGGAGATAGCGTTGTGAAAATGGAAGGATTTCCAACTTTGAAGGGCTCGTGACCTTGACCTTGGATCGGGTCGTACTGCATACCGTCGTGCATCACTCATCAACCTCTACCTACATGCCAAATTTCATTGAAATTGAAGAACCGTTTTGTGGACGGACAAACACACGGATGCATGGACATTTGAGACCCACTTTATTAGGTCGACTCAAAAGAGTCGACCTACTAAAATCTACTAAATAACTAACGGCTTCCAGCTGTCGAATCTTCTGCTGGCGCTGTTCACTCTGTTCTGCAACGTGAATGCTCTGACTGTTAATATTGCTCTTCTCAGCACTCAGTCTCTCAATGTTCAACTCCAACTCCTACATACCAAACACACGCGTACAGCACGATACAAGGTTGGTTGGTTAAGGCGCTTTTAACACAATGTAGGTCATATCGCACCGTTAAGGTAGAATTATACTTAAAATATAAACATTTAATGAGTATTAATAATGACAAAAATATTTCATATTTAAATTCATTAAAACGTCCTTCCAAAAATAAAACTCCTCTCAACTTTACACACTAAAATACTAAACAAACAATGTCATTCATGACTACAAGTAAAAAAAATTGCAGTCTAAACGAAATGAACACAAGCAACAAACAATAATAATCTGTTCTTTAGTTTTCGAATTTGTAACCAGTGTATGTTAACTTTGTTCCCACTTTCTGTTATTACTAGAAACACAAAACATAAATATGAATGACAATCAGTCTAATGTTAAAACTGTGGCTGGTTGGTTAGTTAGGATTTAACATCATTTTCAACATAATTTGTGTTATATCATGCCTTTATGGTTATAATTTATCGCACAAATTTATGCTTTTTATAAAGTCTGCATTATTTTTTCGCAAGCTAAGTATTTAAAAATTCCATCAATGCTAGTGTATGAGAATAGTACTTGTAGTTATGTGACCAGGAGTTCTACATTCTATCAGCCAACAACAACAGCTGAGTCTAAACTCAATATGCAATAATTACTTATATGCATAAACATATCAAAATACACACAGCCATCTTGGTCTTGAGACTGGTATTCTCAGTTGACAATGCATTCATTTTCACTGACAACTCGTGTTCTCTGGATTCCAACTGGCCAGCTTTACACTGTAGTATCTCTAACCCTCGACATTTCTCCTAAACACATTCGAAACCAACAAACAAGCTGGCTTTAGCTGAGACATTGCAGTTCACTTACGCTGATAAGCAAGTAGACGTCTCCGTCTGACAAATGTGAAGTAATACAAACCACATTGTTTGAACAATGTGTTTGAACAGTGTGTCCATCTGAAGGCTGTGGTCATGCAGAACCAAAATAAATCAAAATGAAAAATTTAAAAATGATTTTGAATGTCGTGCACTTCACAGATTGGTAATGTGATGTGGTACTTTAATTACAGATATGAATACCCCCAATATCAGTGCAAACACACGATGGATTCTGGTATGCATCACCATGTCAACTAAGACACAGATGTATGATTGATCAGTGAAAGTTTTACATTCTTTCCACTGAACACAAAAGTAGGTCATTTGAGAAACATTCTTCTCAACCACTCACACAGCACACAGCTCAGCAAACTACTAGACTCTCAATGCGTTTAAATGGACCGGACAACCCCCAAGAATTGCCCCTTTCTGTGGAGCTACCTAGACCACCAACTAATACACGGTTCCCTGTGCCCACATGAATAAGCCCCGAACAGCATTGTTATTGGTTCAGTCATTTTTACACCGCATGTCAGTGTGACCAACACTCAGACAGACACACACAAAGACACACAAAGACACAGACAGACACACACAGACCCATACTACATGTAACATATGTAGCAACAGGCCGCATCTGTGCAATGCACATGATGTGGCCTAATAAAAACAACTAAAACCAAGTTTGATTGTTTTCTATGATGACAAGCCTGGGAAAAAGATCTATTCTTACAGCTGTGACATCTACACAGGGCAGAGCAATAACAGAAGTCCTTGTAGTAACGTTGTTATTTAGGCCACTCTGAAAATTTATGGTTACTTACTTACTTACTTACACGGATGTATTAAAAACAAGTATAAAACCTCAGCAGCCCGGAGGTTAGTAGCAGCTTCAGCACATTCCTCTGATAGCCGGGCAATGTCTGCTGCCAACTTCGACTTCTCCGTTGTAGCTTGGTCTAAGTGCTGACGACATTCGTACAGCTGTGATAAGGCCTGTAGTCCAGTCAAATTCAACTACATGCTTACTCACGCAACGAGTAAAACATCTTAGAAAACAAACCAGGGGCCCGAATTACAAAATATCTTAGGATAAACTTAGGATAAAGGGTGACTTAGGAAAATCTTAAGAAAAACTTAGGATGAACTTACACAAAACTTAAGATCAACTTAATAAGAAAAATACAATTTCTCAAAAATAACTTAACATTTCTTCACAGAATTGTCTGCATATACATAGGAAGAACTTAGTAAGTCTTAAGATTGCTTTAGTAAATTAAATGTAAAAATCTATGGAAATCTTAACTTTATAACTCAGGATAAGCTTAAGCTAAACTTAGGAAAAACTTACGCTAAACTTAGGATTTATCCTAAGATATTTTGTAAATCAGGCCCCAGAAACACAGTGTTATCAGCAATGAGCATCTATTTAACACTCAACGATGCAATGTGCTAAATCGCACCGGTGATTATGCCAGCCAACCAAGAACTCAATGTATATGGCACACACTCATACAGACGTCCATAAACAAAGTTCTCAGGTAGACAGAACTATTACCTGTTCAGCTCTTTGGTAAAGAGTCTTCTCCTGGGCCGAAAACGTCTGCTGCTGCTGTTTTAAGCGCTGACCGAGATCGCGGATCTTCGCATGGTACGTCTCTTTATACTGAAAACACATCAACGTCACTTAAAAGCACAAGACAACAACAAGCACCTAAGTTAACCTACGTTATTTTACACTAGCGTTTACCTGGCCAAGGGCTGGCCGGGAAGTCGGACCACTAAACTTGACTCAGCAGCACAAAAGCATTTGATACGGTCCCCATCGAAGGCTATGGGCCACACCCCCAGTCCAGTGTGCGATTGGCCCGTGACAAAGTCATACCACAGGCCAGCGCACAGGCGTGTGCACGAACTCGGACCGCAGGCCACTGCACAGGCCAGCGCACGTGCCCGTGGGGACTTTCTCAAAATCGGCTATTCTGCACCATTTTCCGAATGTTTACACATTAAGGGTCGAAATTTTTCGGATGTTTTTTATCCGTTTCGTTCACGTCTACCTATGACCCCTACAAACCATAAAAAGTTTCATGGAAATCGGTCCTCACGTTTTTCAAAAATCCGGAAGACAGACACACAGACAGACAGATGCGGCAACTTTATATATATAGAAGTTTATGATCAATGTAAACCACACAAAACTGTGACACCCTGGAGATGCTGCAAATGTTGCTAGTCCTGGACTAGTGTAACTTACCCAAAAGCCTACTACATATATATGGCAGTCAGTTTTACCCATACTTATTGGATACAGCCTCTGTTAATTCGTCAAATTGTTACTGGACAGGCCACGGCCAAGTATCTTGCCCTATATTGGGCCTGTAAATCAAATCAGATGGAGTCTGAACACAACAGCTTTCTCTGAATGATTGTCAACACAGACCATAAGCTACACAGCTGACTCATGCCCGCTAACAAAATCTGAAGGTACGCTGCATTCACTCAGTAACGTGAAAGATAACAGAATAACAGAGACTAAATAAAGCACTGGTGAAATGTTGACAATGCCAAGGCATACAGTGGGTCTGGTTGTAGAGAAAGCTGATGAAGAGTTCAATGGCTGTTCCCACATCACATGCAAAGACCCATTTACCTGACCTGTAGGCTGCAGAGACAAAGTCTAGATTCAATTTTTACGGGTCTAATGTATCGTATCCTAGCAGCAGGTGCTGTTGTGACGTGCATAAACAAGCAAATGCAAACTCAAAGTTTGCAGCCAAACTCACAAGTGATGAAGATAATGTGTTGAAACTGCACAACCCTAACCAACTGAAATAACTATTAATGAAACAAGTGGCTGGGAATGTAAACTGTCAGCAGCAGCAGAATGGCTACTGTAAAAAAAGGTAAAGGCTTCCAATATTCGTTACCAAGTATTGGGCCCAGCGCTGATCCCGGTGTACAGGCAGTCAGCCTAGTCACTGACTATAAGTCATCCACCTGGCACTGGCAGTAGGCTGACATTACTTTCCACCAGGCCTGTGGTTACCTTCTTAGCCACAAGGCATAACTGCCCCTTGGCCGGTATCAAGTTATACTGCTCGGTGACAGAGGCATATAGGTGTAAACAACTTGCCTAAAGTTGTTACGCAGTTTTGCCCTGAGTAGGATTTGAACCCACGACCTGTTGCTCGCAAGTCCAATGCTGTACCTGTTGCGCCACAGCGCCACCTGTAATCCTAGAATAAACCCATGCTCTCCGAATGACAAATACATGCAAGCAAAATTCCAACAGACTGATACATCGGCACTAACTTCCACACTACCTTGTGCTTGATCTGTATTCGCACTGTGTCAATAGAACATCCAAGATCCTCGCGTGCCGACTGTTGATTCTGTGACAGAAGTTGCTTCTCCAGCTTGTAAATCTTTTGACTCAGTTTCATCTTGTCTTCTTCCAATTCTTCCACAATCTTATGCTGTTCTTCCAGCCGCTTACTAACATACAAAAGTAAACAGCATATTCAATTTAATTCGTTCTCAAATCACAACTAGTACCACTACTGTTAGACTACTTTTTTCCAAGTTAGTTTGATTTAACGGTGCTTTCAAGACAATTTAGGTTATATTGCACCATTAGGATTATAGTGTCTTGTACACAATAATACTTCTAATGAAGTCTACACCTTTTTACAGGATGTACACTTAAAGATCTCATTGACACCAGTGTGAAAACAGAACCTGTCAATAATGACAAGACATCAAAAACTTCACAAAATGGTGATGAATTTTTGTATGCGTGAACATATTTCTTACAGTTGGTTGGTTAGTTTAATAGCGCTTTCAACACACTTTAGGTCTTATCATGCCTTTAAGGTAGAACTATAATATAAATATTTCTTACATAAGGTAAAACTAGCTCACTTGTTAAACCAGTGATAATAAACTATGCATGTCACACAATCGCTGTAAGCACCTGACAGCTATCAGCAATTCAAACGTAATTTAAATCAACAGAAAAATCATGATAAGGCAACATCAGATGTTTAGCAAATCCAAGAAAATTGCACATAAACAGTATGTATCACCTGAAGTCCTGTTCAACGCGCAGTTTGTCTTGTTCTAAAGCGAGTGTCAAGTCATCCAGCCAACGATTTGCCTTTGCATCAACAGACGAGTTCTTCTTTTTCTCCAACTCTAACGACCTTTTCAGACCCTGAAATGAGAGATGCATCAGTTATGTGCTACTATACCTCATGTAGAATTGTACAAATATAAATTATCAATACGTACAGCACTAAAACAAGGCCCAAATTAAGAGGTGATGAATATTACTCAAGGCCATTTTATCCATTGCAAACTTTTTCAAATGCAATCTCGTATCTCATACAGTTGTCACTGGGGATGACTTGGCAGACTATCAACAGCTGTAGACCATAACTACTTTCACAAAATTTTCATATGGCACCACACTACAGCTTGTCTGGCTCATAACTGACTACAGTTATAATTATAATCAAAAACGCATTACAGTTAGATTTCTTCTGTACAACTATAAGCAAGCATCATTTTCTAGTGCATCATTTCACAAATATATTACGTTATGCAAAGTCGCATAAAGATGTGCACAGCTAACTCATGCATGCCAAGCAAACTATGCCCGGTAAATAATGAAAATTTGTAAAAACAGTAGTAAGAAACTTTGGTGCCTATGCATGTTTGGACCACAAAACCACATGACATTATATCAATGCTTAAATCATTATGATTATCATTATTCTTACTGCATGCTAATCTTCGATATGCAGAAGTACAAGGCTAACGCTGAACCACAACAGCCACAATACAAGCATTGTCATAATACAACAACTCACACTGATTTCAGCAACATGAGAAGACAATTGTTTCTCAAGGCCCAGCTGCAAGTCATCAGTTGTGACAATGTGACTGTTACGCTCAGCAAGCTGACGGCGCAGACTGTCTACTTCAGACTTCAGCAACTCAACCTGCAGCTTGGCATCATGGCTAGAATGATCATCATCAGCATATGACGGTGTTGCCGATTGTGTCTGGTACTCGTCTAGTCTTACTGTCCTAAAATGACAATCACGCACAATCATCAGGGACAATTACAACAACTATTATTGATTTATGCTAAATAACAAACTAATGCTCAAATACTGTTAAGTGTTTTGCAGCAAGGTACGGCATCAATCATCATTACCAGATGTCAGTTTCAATATCTTTTCAAGAAGTATGTATAATGTCTTCAAAACACTTACGAAGGTTTCTCGGCTGTGGGTATCGTCCTAGTGAAAGTGAAACCAACAAATGGCAAATCCTTTCCAGTGAATCCAGTGTTGCGCTCATACAACGTCGGAGCAAAGTGAACGGACTTCACCTTCTCAAAGTCGTCAAAGTTGGATGTATCGTCGTCGCTGGTAACGTTTGGAATAAATGGCGGAGTTGCTGATAACACAGATAAAAGTGCAGTTGACTAATAAACAACACATTCAATCAGCTGAAAAGAAAAACTAAAAATATGGGAATGATTAAATAAATTAGAAGCAAATTTGTAAAGGAAAGTACGACAAAAGTGAACAGACTTAGACATGCATTATTCATAATAATCATAAAACATTTGTCCCGGTACCAGAGAACTAGTGTGAGAACAAATAAGTTTTTTTTATTTAACTCACAAATATTTCATGTGAACTTTTGTTACTGAGTGCTCAGGTATGGCATTGTAGGGTTTAACGTCCCACTCGACATATTATAGGTCATTTTGGAGACGATTTTACAGGTCAGATGACCCAACCAACAGTGTAATAACACTGAAGGATGATAGTCTTCCAGGTCAAGGGCCAATCGCACAAGCTCAGCACACTATAATGTTAAGAAAAAGATGTAATAAAAAATTTTCTACATATAGCTCCAAGTACACAGAAGACACACAGGTGCTCAGAAGAAAGCTAAGCCAAGCAAGATCAAAGCCCGATCCAGTCGACCGTGTATAAACTGCTCATTGTATACGTGTGCATATGATGTGTACAATTATGATGCACAACAGCACAGAGCTGGTCAGATAATCTCCAGTCTTACCCTCCAGACAATCACTATAGCTCAGATGCTGTCTGTTGGAGAGGAGGGGCCTAAGTGCTCAGGACTCTAGGTGAATGACTGATAGATGATAGGAGTCAGTGGATAAAGAAAGGACGAGATCATCCAGCCACACATCAGTCTCCTGTCACTATCAAGAGAGCAACTGACTAACATGGGTTCAATGAAAAACAGGGATGTACCGGATTCAAATTTTTAAAAATGCGTAGGAACCGGACCTGGCCGGATTAGCACAGACAAACTGGTCGGGGCAGGGGGGAGAACCGAATTTAGTTAAATTCTATTATGTTCCACAATTCAATAGCAAGTACAAGTCACGACTCACAACAATGTTGTATTTATTTTTAAGTTGTAAGTCACTACACAGATGTCATTACTGATGAAATTGTTTAAGACTTTACATCTGACGATGTGTGTCACCTTCACAGCTAATAATTCATTGCTTTTTACTTGTCAATAGCCAGAACATGGTGGGTTAAAAAAATCCGGTAAATCCGGCCACAACTTTGGCCAGAGTCGGACTTGGCCAGATTGGTAAAAATCAGCCAGATTTCGAACTGGCCAGAGCAGAAATCCGGTACATCCCTAATGGAGAATGGTTATATGCTGGTTTTTGTGTGTGTGTAAAGTCAAGAGAAGCCGAGAAATAGAAACATGATAGATAACAGGCAATGAAACACATTAAACATTGAAGCATGTTAACTGTACGCCCAGTCAGACTGCATTGTCAAACAAACTACCAGACATAACAGAACAACGAAGCACACAACAATTTGACGCGATTAAAAAAGTCAGCTTCTAATACGTCTTAACAACATTTCAGCATATTACAAGAGCACATCGAAATAAACATCTGCTACATAGCAAACATAGAGAAAACAATCCACAATACTTTGTCTTATGTTGTCAAAGTCAACATCGGCAAAGAATGCATGAGCTCGAATCCCATCGTAGTCCAAACGATTTTCAGATTCTGTCAGTAGTGAACAGATCAGGTTTTCTGCAGACTGCGATACACGGCCATTGCTGTTTGGAAATGTCAAAGAATCCTAAAAACATTTATCGGATATTATTACATGGTTATTATTTGTTACCACATGATTAACGGTTGACTGGTTGGGTGATTAGAATGTAAGTGTGCTTTCAATTTAAATTAAGTTACATCGCACCTTTACGATTCTAATTTATCATACAAGTTGATAATTGTCATAAAGCCTACTGACGGGTCATATCACCTAATAACTATGGTTCAATTACTGCCCAGATGATTTCTATCCATTACCTATTAATAACACCACAAGTATGATCCACAAATTCTATCTGCAATCATGAATGTGGTACGGTTGCAGCATACACACAACAAACTGGTGGCGGTTTTGTTGCCATGATGCCCAATCACGTAAGGTTGGGAAGGTACTGTGGATAGATCAATATAGCAATATTCATAGCTAGTGACTACGTACAAAACACTGATCCTAAGAAAAGTTGAGAGCATCTATTAGGATGATACTGTACACTCAACATGTATCAGAGACCATCCAATATATGGTATTTTTATCTAATACGATTGTCTAGTTGCCCAATGGTTTTCATACTCTAAATGGCTCAGCAATATAAATTTAAGTACAATACATTCTGTTTTATTTACAAGAACGATGCATGGTACCTTGTAATTCATTATGTTGGCGTACGTGACGACCATAGACCCAGAACTCTCATCGGTGAACGGAGTTCGTCCATACAGCATCTCATAAGCACAGATACCGACAGACCACCAGTCACAGTCTTCACTCAAGCAACCCTGTCCACCGGCATTCTGCTGCAGTCCCGTCAGAGCTTCTGGCGCCAAATAATCCGGTGTGCCGACCGGTATAGCAGCCTGCAAGTCAACACATGGACATCCTCACATTCATGTCATCAGTCATCCGCAGCCAAAGATAACGTGGAAAAAATGGTACTAAAGCATTTATGTCACATTACTCACAAGTTGACGTTGTCGTGAAAAGATGCTGGTAAGGAGTTTGTTTACATGTACTGGAATATAAACTATATAGACAGAAGAAACTGCAGATAATTTCATCAATAACAAGTGCTTCAACATCTCCCATTAACGTTAATGGAAGGTTAATTTCCGGTGGAAAAACCAGCCCCTAGTCTCCGCTGCATATAAGAAACACTGCTCCACATCACACACTTTATAATTCTTCTGTTTAAGTCTAGATCACGTTTAAAAGCCTTTGGCTGCAAGAGGGTTTTATTAAATCAGTTACGAAGATCATTATGACATTTTTCGAAAGTACCTAAGCACTGTGTGGCACTGGCAAGATGTGAGAATGGTAACTTAACGAGGTAAATAACATGAAAGACAATCAATCCCAGCAAGACTCATGGTGACAAAAACAACAAAATGCTGTAACACCGCACTTACTTACCGCAGATGTATTCGCTTTCCGGCGACAAGCTGATCCAAAATCCACAAGTTTCACATGGCCCGTCCGGTCAATAAGAATATTTTCCGGCTTGATATCACTGCAACATATTGCACAAACTAACAAATGTTTCAACTGGAAACCATAACCAGCAACCCCCGCCCCCCAGTAATTGTTGGACACAGGTTTGATTATGTAGATGAATGGCAGACGCCACATTAGTCAACAGCTAATGCAATGTTGTTGTTCACATCAAGTAAGGAGTAGTTTAAATTCCGAGTCGAGCCTTGCTATTAAAATTGGGGCTCGATACTCAAAATCCAATTAACAACTCTAGTCTTTTCACTTATAACTGGCATCAAATATTGCTTTAGTATGTGCTTAAGTCACACTATGCTGCTACAGTATTTGAACATTAAAAAACGTGCAAGCGATACCGGTGAATGTAGCCATTAGAATGGAGAGAGTGAACGGCAATAACAGTTTCGGCAAGGTAGAATCTTACTGCCGCCTCATCAAACAAACTGTCATGCCTTTAAAACACAAATTCACACTCAGACATATACTCATACATACAGTAACAATGCTGATATTGACTCAAAACTTTACTAACAGTTGCGTGCCTTTCACAGGCAGCGCAGTAGCGCTGCACTGTTGTAAGGCCCATTCAAAATCAATAGGAAAATGGAAAATTCGACCCCCTATAAAATCGTAACCCCTAAAAATTTCATTATGAAACTTGGCACGCATGATTATGTCGAGAACATCACCCACTACACTGATTTTTATGTACATTTCTTCAGTGGGGGCTTCTCCACAAATAGGTGAAATATAACCCTTTTGTGACTTTTTTCCTGTCCTGTCCTGTCCTTTTTTTCTCATTCACACGCCCAGCTCGAACCGTGCGACCAATTTTCGCGGTTAATGGCTCAAATGACGTGATTCCGCCCAAGAACAGTCCTTTTTGGGGTTAGGACAATGAGTGACATCATTTGGGGGAATGTGCCCCAAAACCCCCCAAAAAGGGGCGTGAATAGGCATTTTCAAGCCAAACTAGTATAGTATTAAAACTTACATATCTTGGCCGCGTTTCGAGCAATTTCGACGAAATTTGGCACAGTGACGCAGTTTGTCACTTGTGACGCGTCCGACCGTTAAAAATTCAAAAATTTGAAAATCCAAAATCGAAAAATCGCAATATCTCGGCCGCGGTTAGAGCGATTTCGACAAAATTTGGTACAGTGACGCAGTTTGACCCTCTTGAACGTTGCGACCGTTAAAAATTTGAAATTTCTAAAATCCAAGATGGCGGCGGCCGCCATCTGGAAAAATCGATAGATCGCGATATCTCGGCCGCGGTTGGGTCGATTTCAGCGAAATTTGGCACGGTGACGTAGTTCGACCCTGTTGACCGTCCCCACCGTTAAAAATATGAAATTTCGAAAATCCAAGATGGCGGCGGCCGCCATCTTGAAAAATCGATAAATCGCGATATCTCGGCCGCAGTTGGGCCGATTTCAGCGAAATTTGGCACGGTGACGTAGTTTGACCCTCTTGACCGTTCTGACC
>Ga0209780_1000249_pt1 | contig 27067 bp, 16 predicted proteins | sample WorMetexBAHAMAS2_FD_187384 | JGI IMG/M metagenome (GOLD analysis project Ga0209780, IMG submission 187384) | Marine gutless worms symbiont microbial communities from Max Planck institute for Marine Microbiology, Germany - Inanidrilus exumae... | ecosystem: Host-associated > Annelida > Digestive...
TCTAAGCCCTCCCCGAGAACGCCAGCTGCATCTTCTCTGTGAGTCTGGAACTCGTCGCAGGCTTCCTGACATTTCTGCAGCACAACGGCAATCTCTTACTGAACATTACATCCTTAACATGTCAGGTAAAATTTCACGACAGTAAAAGTAAAAGTAACAGTCTCTAAGATATTTGGATCGTGTCCCCTACCACTAGACCGAGGGTGCATCATAAAGCAGATCAGTCTGTTCTTTGGTGTCAAAAAAACAGACTCAGACGCATGACACACCAAGTGTTAAGGGCCATCTCGTTTTATCGCTGAAATTTGTGATAGCAGTAACCGATGCAGGCAGGACAGGTGATTAAAGAGGTCTCTGTAACGGCTCATATCTGATGTGCGGACTTACCTGAACGTGTGAGATGAAGTCATGAGCAGCAGCTGAAACTGACGTGAGATCAGCATCATGACTCTTTATGTCAGCTGAAAACGACTAAAAATCCAACAAAAACACTATATTGCAACTGAAAAACGTTTCCTTTGATTTTTGCCAATCTGAAAACAATGTAGTGTTAAATATACGATGACAGTACGACCAATCGCCATAGGTAACATTACAGAAAATTTGGTGAAATTTGGATGCATGGTTACTGAGATACGTGGGCGGACAGACAGAGATATGCAGACAAGACATATAGAAATAAAGACAGAGACACATTCGTCGCAATACACTGCACATCAACCATGGATGAATTAGTTATTACTAATATTACTTCACCTAGTGCACACACACGACAACAACTGCAGCACAGATAACAGATAAAATAAACACCATTCTGCCAGACAATTTGTGACTATTTCTGAATTTCCAACTTAGCCGTGAAGCGCAAACAGCTGAAGAACTTAGTCGATAAGTTTACAGAGTCGTGCCGAGTGTCACCTGAAGGTCGGTTGTCTGCTGGCGGAACTTGTGCAAGTCGCCGACGGACCGCTGCATGATGCGGAGCTGAGACTCAGCGCCACACAGCCACGAGTCAAACTGACCTACACCGGTCTCAAACGACTCCAGCTCATGTCGAGCGGCATTCAACAGCCGCAGACGACCACGACATTCTGTCTCCACCTGACACGTTACATCATCCAGTTGCGCATACAATACAGTCTGTTAAGCCAATGTTCACTTGCATGGTGGCCCAGACGAGTGGTACAGTGATAACATCAGCACGATGCATTGTGGCGGTACCAGGGCAAAGTTGCCGTCTAAGATTGTAGGCTTGTTGATTGACACAATCAGTGATATAACAAGCATCCAAACCTTCAGCTTTTATACAGCCTTGTGAATAAGCAGTTAGTTGGAGTTTAACGTCCCTTTTCAGCACAAATATGGCTATATCAGAGATGAAAGGTCAGGGGTGGAAAGCTATCCCTACACAGTAAAGGAAGGCCAGCGATATATTAACCTCAACCCTGGCTGCCTTTTTGTTCAGCAGCCACCCAAAAAGGGAAAGGGATCGAGAGGCTCATTTAAATTATACGTCAACGCCTACAACAGGGGGGAGACAAACAATCACACACCAAGACAAAGTAAATCAAATACTACAAAAACAAGCATACATCCATAACTAAAAAATACATATAACATAAAATCATACCACAAAAAAACAAAAGCTAGGTTTAGTCGCCTCCTACGACATCTGGCCTGGAAATGGAGTGAGAGTCTTGTGAATAGGAACGTTAACACATCATAAGCAATCATCATAGTATGGACAAAGCTTTAACTCTGGAAAGGTAGGCCAATTTAACAAAAGAGAACAGTAGTAGTAATAGCAGTAATAGTCAGCAGCAGCAGCAGCAGCAGTAGTAGCATCAGCAGTAATATAAGTCTAGCAGTAGTAATAGTGAATATAACCACAGGAGACAGAATCAGAGCAGCAAAAAGCAAACATCTGCTAGAAATAGATACCACATCACGTAGCTGTTCAATGTCAGTAATGAGCGCCTCAATCTCAAGCCGCTGTTCATTACTCCAGCCTGTTTCACTGCTACTCAGGACATACCGAGCCTTCGTCAACACCTGCTCCAGTGGCTCCGAAACTGAACCAATATCTTTCTTCATTTTCTACAACCACAACAAATCAATTAAATAATCAACAACCCTAACTGCATCCATCATTAATGGAATTTGCCTCCGAAAATAAACATTGCTAGTAACCGACATTATTTACTTTCATTGAAAGTATTTGCGCAAAGTACAGACTTCAAAGAGCAACAAATTTGTGAGACGTGAAAAGCAATCAGTACAGTATACACTGTACAAAGTGTGAATATATAAAGCAGTGAAAGCAGTATCAACAGCAGGTCACATGTGCTACTCCTACGTAGATTTCTCATTATTACAACAAGACAAATAGAAACGAGTACTAGTTACCCAAGCTGGCGGCAATCGCAGGGGGTAGATTTTACCTCCGTTTATATGTATGTCAGTTTTTCTGCACGATATATCAAAAACCGATGCAGCTAGGATCAAAAACTTGACATAAAAATGTTCCACAATAAGTCCTGGAAAACCATTTATTTTGGGGTCAAAAGGTCGAATGTCAACGTCAAAACATTGCTGGCGTGGGTCTTTGCACTCTTGTGAGTGCTGGCTTCTTGCAGTAGTAGCCAGCAGTAAATACAGGCTACAACAAACCTGTAACTGCGAGATGTGACCAAGAATAATGTCTGAATTGTCGGCCGCTGAGGTGCAGACATCAGTCTGACTACAGAGGGTCATTACGGCACACAACAACCAGCTCTGCTGCTCAACTAGCTCACCCATCAAAACATCATAGCTGCTGCCACCTGGCGCCTGTACAGCAAAACAAGTAATATCGGGATCAGTGATACTCCTCTTACGATGGTGATCATGTGGTGTCAGCACTGCAGGGCGATTGTAATCTGCATGTTCGTATGTATGTCTGTATGTCTGACAGCGTAACTAAGTGAAAACCTTTCGACTGATGTGACTTCAAACATGGTCCAGTATTAGTCCTTGCCAGCACCTCAGTTATTAGTTAGTGCCTTTGCAATTGAAAGATCAGAGGTCAACAACACAAAAATGCAATATGGCATGACTCTACCTAGCTGGGATGGCCTGGAAGTTAGGCGCCTACAGTAGTCCTGGTCTACCTATGCAGCAGTGGAGTGTGCAGTGTGTGGATCTTGATAATTCAGTCCGCTCTACTGCAATTCTGTTAAAAGCATCCACACTGTCGTATTAAATAATATGCCTGATCTTACTTATATCAAAATTTGTACAATTTCAGCAAGATGCCGAGTAGCTCCATTGGTAAATTGCTTAGCCACCAGTGGCTATCCAGATGGCTCAAGGTCTATGAGGTCTGGGTGAGTGAGTGAGTTAAGGTTTTTACGTCCCACCCAACACAAAATAGGTCATTTCGGAGACGTTCTTCCCGGCTTAGTACTGAAAAAGCCAAGAGACTGGCTGGGAAGAACGTCTCCGAAACGATCTATTTTGTGTCGGGTGGGACATCCAGAGTTCAAATTCAGGTGAAAATTAGAATTTCTGAGATGCGACAACTCTAGCATAAAAAGGAACTTTGTGCAGTTCAAAACTGAGATGTCAAGTAGCTCAAATGGTAAAGTGCTGGCCATTCAGTGCAAAGTGCATTCTCCCGATTGCTTAACATTTCAAAGAGTTAACAGTTTGAAATATGGAACGCGAAAATGCACATCCATTCCATTCTTTTCTTTTCCATCAGTTTTATTTTCATTTAAAAATGCAAATTACATTTCTACTAACAATTTAACTATGCAAACCACTAAAAACTACTGCAAACTAAAAACCAGTAAAACAAACAAGCTATGGCAATCCACTCCTAGTACAACTGTTGAGACAACACAGTAACAGCATTCACTGCTTACCTCAACTACGGCTGGCACAGGCACAGGCATATCACGGTCAGTGGTGAGATCCTCCTTTTGCAGCCCAATGCCATCATCCTTACCAGTAGCGAATGTATCTCCATCACCTTTGGCAGCTAAAACGTTCTCTTCAGCCAATACTTCACTGCCCACGATCATCATCTTCTTCTTCTGCTGCTGCTGCTGCGTTTCCAAGGCAATAACATCACCAACCTGTTTATCAATATCCTCGGTGTCTACATGTCTTTCTTGGTGCTTCACTGCATCAACAGCATCTGACGGTTTACGCTCAAAATCTGCGATATCTTCTTGTGCAGATGCTGTATCATCCCTGTATTCCTCAGTAACAGCAACCATGTCTTGTGACTTAAAGGCATCACCTATATCTTCTTTCATCTTATCTTTCTTACCGTCATCTCCACTCATGCCATCTCCCTTCCTGACAGCATCTTCAGGAACAGACTTCACTTCAATTTGCAGGATCTTACTGAGTTCTTCCACATCTTCTTTGGACTCAGTAACATGTGCAGCAACTTCCTTGACAACAGCTTTCTTTGAATCAGTTTCAGAAACAATGTCTCTTGTCCAGTCATCTTTCTTCACTACACCACTAGGAAGAAGTTTCGTTTCAATCTGCATGATGCTGCCTGACACTCTCGCATCATCGTGAGACTCGTTGTGTGCAGCGTCTTTCCGGGTGCCCTCTTTCGTGACGTCATCTTCCCCATCGACATCTTCTATCACGTAATCTTTCTTGCTGACATCACCAGCAATAGTTGCTACTCCATCATCGTGGTGCAACTCAACACCACGCTCAGCATCTTTCTGTGTCTCTTTCTGCGAAATGTCTTTCTTCAAATAAACTGCTGACAAATCTTCGTTCTCCGCTTTGTCTTTCTCCATGCTGTGTTTCTCCTCCACCTCTGCTGATGGACTTATCACATCAACCTCAATGACGGCACTCAGCTGTTGCACACCATCTCCAGACTCGGTAACATTAGTCAACACTTTCTGCTTGTCATCTGCCATCATGACGTCTTTGTCTTCCATGCCTTTGTTAACTACATTATCTCCCTCTGGGCCACCTTTCCTTGTGACAGTGCTAGGAAGGGGTTTCACGACACTCAGCTGCGTAACATCTTCATCGACATCTGGTGTATTTCTCTGGGCATCAGGGACATCTTTCTCTGAACTGTCTTTTTCTGAGTCACCTTCATCTACCTCATCTCTCTTTGCTTCATCTTTCCTCACAATATCACTCTTCGCATCAACCTGCACGACGCTGATCAGCTGCTGTACGTCAACATTCTGTGCATCGTTCTTCGAATCATATTTCATTTCGTCGACTTTCTTCCTGTCAGCTTTTGACACGCCAGCTTTGTCTTCATGTGCTGTCTTCCCATCATCTAAGCTCATGACATCACCAGGAATGGGTTTCACTTCAATGCGTCTCGTTTCACTCACTTGCTGAATGTCATGAGGACCTGCAGCAGCCTGTGGCAGACCAAAGCCATGAGCCTGTGCTGCCGTAAACTCTACCTGTGTCAGATGTTCCAGCCCGACTCTAACATGTATGTTGTCTGGTAACTGTCCGGTCGCCGCCTCTGTGTTCTCAGCTCCGGAAACATCGCCCACGTCATGTACAAACTCAACATCGGCAGACTGCTGCAACTCAGCATCTCGGGCACTGTCAGCTGAACTCACGCCTCCATCTTCCACTTGAGTGTCAGATACTCCAACTGCAGTTGTTGAAGACAAAATCTGCTGGAGTGAAACTGTGCTGCTAATTCCATCTACTGCAGACGAAGTCTTGCCACCATCTTCCCGAATAACTGTAACGACAGATGGATGAAATTCGTGAGAAATATTCAGTGAAGTAGTTGTTGCTGAGACGGGTGCTGAAATCGGAAGACGTGAATCATCACTGACAAATGGTTTATAGGCGGTTTGATCAGTCAAAGAAGTGGAAACACTTACCGGCAAACTACCATCAACAGCTGAATGACTCCTTATTTCTTGTGATAACTCATCACCAACAGTTGTCATCAACGGTTTATCACCAGCAGTTGCCTCTGATGAGTCTGGTGGTAATATGACCTCACCAGCTGCTGCCTCCGCAACAGTACTCGGCGGCTGGTGATCTGGAAGTACTGCTTGAACTTGTCCCGAGTCTGCATGCCGACTCTTTCCTGTATGAATACTAGCTGGATCCACAACATTGTTCATCTGATCACCTGTTGATGGCTGAACATCTGCTGGAATGTCTGCTGAACTACGTATATGATCAGTGTACTGGTACAGACTCTCATGAGACAAGTCTTCTCCTTTCAAAACATCCGAAGACGTATCAGGAACCTCAGCAGCTGCATTGGCAACATCAGTAATCTGTCCAGTTTTAGAAATGTCGTGTTTTGGTGATACCAAAGCCAGCTGATCATCTTCTCTTACATCCTGGGTCTCAATAACGCCACCAGCAGTCACTAATACATCATCAGATGACCCGGAACTACTGAGAATTCTACTTCCGGAAATTTTGTGCACATCTGGTCCAGAATCTGGTGTGCCACCTTGTTCAGCAGCAGCTGAAGCAGCAGTGATTTGGCTTGAAACACCAACAGGCTGGTTGCCAAGGATAGCCTGGCTACTGACAGCCATCTGCTTCAGTGGAATGACTTCACCGGTATGAATGTTCACCACATTGCCATGCCTTGCATCCAGAATGCCACATGCCAAGGCCGCCGCAACAGCCATTGCCTTGCCAGTAGCAGGGTCAATAACCAGAGAGTGTGGGTCAATTAGACCACCCTCAACTGCTTCCTCAAGGGCAAAGTACAGACCATTAGTTGGATCAAAAAACATGCCATTTGCTTCATCGTAGAGGCCGATGTTAATTGCAGTTGCTATGGACATGGGTCGCGGAACCAGAATGCCTCGACTGAGGGCTTCTGTTAGTGGAATGTTTTCTGAGGTACTCGTATCATGCACAAGACTTGTGCTGCCCGACACGAGTCCACCACGAATTGACTCCTCCAGACTGAGAACCTCTTCACTCTGTGGGTCGTTGATAACCACCGAGTTCTTGTCAAGCAGGCGCCATCTAATTGCATCGGCCAATGACAGCGAGTCAGATGACTGTGGATCTCGAAACTCTCCAGAAACAGGGTCATACAGACCAAGATCAAGCACCTGTACCAGCTTCAGTGCTTGCGATGGTTGCCGTGCCAACCTGCGCCGATGAGACTTTGCTGATTTCTGTGCCCCTTCAACGGAGTTGGCAACATCAGTCGCTTCATTCCACACGCGTCCACCTGCACTTCCAATACTGGCAGCTATTTCCAGTAGTTCACCGTCGGCATCATCCATGATCAGTCCACTAGCAAGAGCTTCATTCAGAGGCACAACAGCTTCGCCATCAACCGACACCATACCAGTCTCCGGGTCGATGATTCCCCGATGTAGCGCTTCCACCACACTGATCACCTCCCCGGAACTCAGGTCTGCTATCACCTTGTTGTTGCCATCAATCAGGCCGAGCTGTATCGCCGACGCCAAGCTGATGCGACGACCGGTTGCTGGCTCAATAAAACAATTGTGTTGCTGATCATACAGTCGGGACAACAATGCTTCAGACAGTGACAGACCCGGTAGACATGTGCTCTCAATATTTCTGCCAAAATCATTCTGCATTTCGTCAGTAGCAATGGGCGGGTGGATATCAGTTTCTGATTTGCCTTTCACCTCCTTGTCTGCATCATGTTCTTTCCAACGATCAGCAACAACATCTCTACTGCTGACAGAAACTTGTGGCTGGAATTCTTCCGTCTGAAAAGCGGCTTGTGTGTCAGCATATTTCTGACTTGAGTGCATATCACTCAAAGCTACAAACGCTGACGCAGAATGATCATCTGACGGCTGACCCGAAGGAGCTATCAAAGTCTGCAATTTTGTGGAATCTGGCTCGGCATATGTTTCTCGTGATCTTGTAGTCTGTGTGTCTTGTCCCTCTTCAGTTTTCGACTTCACAGCCTTTGCAATGGCCATTCCAGCAAGCACTGGGGCTCCAACTATTCCAAGAAGACCGGTCTTAACTGCTGTCTTCACAGACCCAGCGACAGATGACAGCCCAGGATCACGCTGCTTATTCTCCGGCTGAGATCTCTCAACTGGAAACCCAGACCGTGACTGATTCCTGTCATCCAATTCGTCAACTGTGATAACATGCTGTTCAGGTTGTGAACCTCTTGTCTTGTCACCATCTTCTGCTTTTCTCTGTTCATCAAGCAGCACTTGAGGTTCAACAGCAGGAGCTGTAACAGCAGAGGAGTCCACCAACAACTTGTCTGTCTGTTCACTCGGCATCCCTTCAATGACAGTGTCTTCGTGTGCTTGTGAGGATTCTGGGGGTTCAGAGGCTGGCTTCACATGTGCAGTGACGTCAAACTCATCTGAAAATACAGTAGATGTCACCAAAGAAGTGACGGACGTTGTCGTTGAAGAGGAGATCACGGTACTGGCAGTGGTTTGCGATAAGGCAATTGCCGGTAAGGCAGAGATGACAGACACAGTTGTCTGTGGTGATGCTTGGCTTGATTCTAGCACCAGCAGAACAGACTGTGTGGTCACTGTTAATGGCTGAGTGGTGGGCACAGTTGATACAACTGGCTGCACAGACTCTGATGATGGTGCAGTCGATGCCTCCGATGACAGTGTAGTCGACGGCACAGTTGAAACAACATGCTGAACAACATCCGATGACAGCATAGTTGATGGTGTTGTTGGCACAATGGGCTGCACAGCCTCTGATGACAGTGTCGATGCTGTGGTTGATACAACAGGCTGTGCAGCCTCCGATGATAGCACAGTCAACGTTGTAGCTGGCACAACGGGCAGTGAAAGCTCCGACGACAGTGCACTCGATGGTACTGTGGACAAAACGGGTTGCGCAGCCTCCGATGATGGTGCAGTCAACACTGTGGTTGATACAACAGGCTGTACAGTCTTGGATGATAGCACAGTCAACGCTTTGGTGGAAACAACGGGCTGCACAGCCTCTGACGATGGCACAGTCAATGCTGGCAGCACAGTCTCTGATGATGGCACAGATGACGCTGTAGTGGATACAACGGGTTGCACAGTCACTGATGACGGCACAGTCGATGCTGGCAGCACAGTCTCTGGTAATGGCACAGACAACGCTGTAGTGGATACAACAGGCTGCACAGCCTCTGATGACGGCACTGTCGATGCTTTAGTTGATAAAACAGGCAGCACAGTCTCTGATAATGGCACAGTTGATGCTGTAGTGGATACAACGGGCTGCACAGTCTCTGAAGATGGTGAAGATGCATCAGTCAATGACGCAGAGTCCAAAGTGGACGTCAGTGGTTGACAAGATACTGCAGATGGTACAGTTGATGTGGCTGTTATTTCTGATGATGGCTTTGTTGATTCCATTACTGGCAACACAGGCTCTAACTTCACCGACAACTGGGCTGACCTATCATTATGAATTTCTGATGAAGCAGGTTCTTTATATCCCGCTCTAGTTGACGCCTGTTCTGCTAGCAATTGCTGCGCACTGATCTCTGATGTACCAGAAGTTTGATACAGTGATGCAGAAGTGTTTAAGATAACATCAGCAGTCATGGGTTCTGCCAAACTCACTGTAGATTTTGCCATATTTGACGCATCACCATGACCTCCACTGGCAGAGTCCAGCTTCTGCTCTGTATCTTTGTTTGGCTGAATCGGCAGTGCAGAGAAGTGCAGCCTATCCTCAGCAATATGTGTTCCGACAGCTGCGGCACCATTATCTTCTAATGGTTTTCTCTGCTGATCTTTCGAAGTTTCTGTTGTCTCTCTAAGATGCTGATCACTGCGAGTCTGAGAAAGAGGTTCACCGGTTGTGGGACTCGTATCTGACCTCAAAGCACCAGCGATTGCCTTACCAGCAATGTAAGGGGCTGCAACTATTGCCAATGCTCCAGTTTTTATTGCTTTCGTCACTGACCGACTGCCAGTGTCGTCAGCTTTGTCATTAGACATATTTATGTCATCTCCAGCTGCAGCTGTTCCCTGAAAACGTTCATAAGCACCATATTTCTTATCCTCATCAGCCTCAACCCGTTGCCAAATCTCCAAAGGTCTTAGTACAGCCAGCTCAGCATCTGTCGATCTGTCATCCACCTCTTGTGGCTCTATTCTACCACTTCCACCCTGATCCGTTAGATTCTGTTTTGGCAGAGTCGGCAAATCATCTCCAGTCTTATCTACAGGAGATCCTTGCAAATCTGACGCACGACCAGTGACTTTCCTCGGCAAAGCTGACGTCATTTCATCGGCCATTTCTTCTGATGGATGCAATCTGTCACCTTGTACCGTCTCTGTGTCAGACGGCTTAAGATCAAGAGTCTTTTCTTCAAAACGTACAGCAACAGACTCACTATCCTTTACAGCCATGGCCGTATCACTCCTACCTACTTCTGTCGCTTGGTCAGTACCATCACTATGTTCAGTCACCGTCTCTGGTCTTACACCAATGTCACAAACAGCATCGTGAGACGAAACAATTTTGACTGCAGAAGTTGGAGAATGGACAACGGGTTCTTTCAAAGAAACATCCTCTGGTGTTCTACCATGACCAGCTGGAGGGTGTTGCTCATCCGTCACATCAGACTGATCTCTGTCAGTGAAACCAACAGCTGGAGTCTGATCAACTTCATCAACATGCTCTGATCTTGGGCTCTTCTCATCTGCACTGTCTGTCAACCTCTGTTCTTCACCATCCACAATAATGACATGCTCCAGTCTTTCACCAGTTTCCTTTGTCTTATCAGATTCATCATCACCAGGAATTTCTGTGCTATCAACAGGTTCTGGTACGTCACCAGCAAATGGAGTTTCTGAGGTTCTCACACCCTGTCTTCGGGATGGTCTTGCACAAACCACGGTGGAAGTCGTCGAACCAGACTGCTTGCTCTTTGCAGTTTCGTGCATCTTCACAGACCGCGGTGCCACCTGTGACGATGTCGTATCATCGTCAACATCATCCGCTTCCGAATCCGTCTTGTCCATGTCATCATGATGCCCAACATCATACCCTTCATCTTCGTCTTCAACATCGTGATCACACTTGGGTAATTCAACAGAAGAATGCCCCTCATCACGCGTTCTGCTCAAATCACTCTCATCAGAATCCACTATATTGTCAACATCAGCTGTCCTATCATTTGGCATAATTCCAGCTTCTTTACTCTGACCTTGGTCATGACTAACATCACTAGCATCGTCAGAAGGCAGCGGTTTTCTAGGTTCACCATCCATACTTAAAGGCAACACACCAGCAACTGTGTGTTGAGGAACTGTTCTGTCACCTTCAGCATCACGTTCGGTGACTTTTCCCACATCAGCATCTTGTTGAATATCCGTCTGATCACTGCCACGCATTGACATGTCTTCCAGCTCTTTAGATATGTCACTGGAAGGTTCAGTTCTAAGGCCACCGTCACTTACATCTGCATAGTCTCCAGCACTCACAGACCCTGGCATCAAAACAGCTTGATCAACCTCACCGACTGCTACACGTGGAATTTCCTCGTTCAAAGATGACATGTCATGCTTTGTACTTGCTACAGCTGAAGGCTTAACATGGCTTTTGGATTCTGCAACAACTGTATCAGAAAGCACTGCATTCAAATCATCGGAGGCAGTCTCCTCTGAAAGTTGAGCTGTTTCATTTGTACTTACGGTTGACAGAAGCTTCTGACTGGAACCTTTCGAGTCTCGACCATCGTATCTGTCATCATTGTCAGTGGCAGGTTCATCAGCAGTGAAAGCGTGGTTTCCAGTCTTGTCAATGGTAACAGAATGTCTATCAGTAGCAGTACTCTCTTCTGGATGTTGAGCTACTTTCTTTGTACTTACAGCTGACGGCATTTCCTGAGTGGCATCTTGAGAGTAATGCCTATCATGACTGAGTTTATGAATATCATCATTTACAGCAGGCTCTGCAGCAGGGAAAGTGGGCTTTTGAAACTTGTCAGTAGAAAATAAACCTGTCTCAGTACAGTCTCCAACCTGTAAATTGGAAATCCCTGTTCTATCACTGTTTGTCACTGACTCACTTGAATCAGTCATGGCATAAACTTTAGCTTCTTTGTCACTCGGTGTTTTTCCATCACTAACCTCAACAGAAGTCGTATCCTGTTTATCACACACTGCCTCATCAAACTTTAGCACCTTGCTTTCCTCAGTGGAAGTCACAGCTTGTTTGGTATCCATCACAGCACCATTAGTGACATATTCAGCAGCAGCAGCAGCATGGCTCTCCACTGTTTCACCACAGGACACCACAGGCTGCATGGCGAGAGCCTGGGTCTCATCACTGGTTAATGTTATGTCGACAGAGAACGGCTTCTGCATCGCTTCTTCAGAAGACAGTGACGTCAGAGCCGGTGAAGACGGTACTAGGTCATCACCTGAGCTCAAGTAATTACCGCTGACAACATCACTACCATCAGATGTCACTGACTGTCCATCTTGCAATACCGCATTCGACAGCAAGTCAATATTGTGAGTGGACGACGGAAGTTTCTGACTAGATGGGACTGTATGTTGTTGAGCAATACTGCCAGCAGGCACCGGTAATGAAACCTCATGTCTATCACATACACCGTTTGTGAAATAATTACATTCAGGCTCAGACTCTAGCTGCCCATTGGTTACCACCGTCCGCTGGTGCAACCTATAAATCAACATGCATAAACATAATTTGACATATGATCAAACCAACATGGTAACTGCCAAAATCAGTGTGGGGAAAATGACTGGTCACTTTTATACACAACTGCCTCAACTAATACACATGCCATGGGTCAGATCCACAGCTTAAAGGATGTTATATGCACTTGCATAAATTATACATGCGCTTATATATGCCCCATACATAGTCATGCATATGTAAGTCATTGCTATGTATACACAACTATCAACAGTGTACGATAAATAATGGAAGTGGGTGTGTCCAACACAATATAGCCTATGGTCTAGCAGATAACAGATGACAAGAGAAATGCAAATTTCAAACATGTCTTCAGTGGAGATATCCACCAAAAACTCGGTCTTTTCTTTAAGCTGTATCACATAAATTTCAAACATGTATTCTTGTGCCTCAGATTCAGCTTCCAATGACCAGCGTGCATGTTTATAAATTATACTTACTTACTTAAGAATATTATTCTCCTGGATAGCACAATATTTCGAATGCAAGACATCATGTTACATCATGTATATTTCTAGTATATGATTACAAATGGCCATTATTTGTATTGGCTAAATCAATGCTCTGGTCACTTACTCGGGCGCATGTCAAAAGATAAATGGCGTAAAACAATGACATATTTCTTAGCTGCAGTAAACAACAGATGACCAGATCAATATTGCCACAGCAGGGAAACAAATACCAGAAACTACTAGATGGCTGCATTGTGCGGACTGGGAAGTCTAAAAACGCCAAAACGTGCCATGAAGTGAACCCAATACTCGTCTAAAGCCTAGCTTCAAGCAGTATAATAAAATCAGCCATTAAAACAAACATACTACAGTACTGTCACTAATTACAAAACTGCACACAAGTGTTCTAGAAATTCCTTAAGAAGCTTTTTAATGTATATATTCAAGACAGAAGCAGGGGCAATCACCCCTTAAGGGCAAAAGTGAGAGGGCAAAATGGTCTTTTCTTCCCCATTTTCATAATAAAATAGTACAAATTGTTAAACAACAAAATTTTCATGACCTCTTTATATTCTGTTGTTTTATTTCTCGCCGGTAACTAATGACAGTAATGGCAGAACCTGTCGGTGAGCAGATGGAATGCATGTTCACAGCTCAGCAGTCGACGCTGTAGTTGATTGCCAGCCGAGTTACTGGAGTCATACTCCGCTAGCAGACGACTGGCATCCGCCCGGAGAGCTTCCATCACACTGTGGCGTTCGGCATCATCTGGAGCTGAGTGCTAACACAGACACAGTTGCAACAGTATGTCTAGTGTCAGCGTCAATTAGTATTATTAGTACTGCTAGCATTACCACCAACAATGTACTGATTGCAGTCACACCATCACAAAAAAAACACTGCAGGGGCTTGAGACAGTCTTGACAAGTAGCACGAAAAAATAAGTAAGTAAAAAGATTATGAAAAGGATCACTTCCAACAGAGGTCTGTTTGCACCAAGCTCACATAACTATAGCTGTCGGTAAACTAACCCACCTTCTAACACTGATAACTGAAGGTTCAGAACAGGGAAAGATTGATGTTGTTGTTGTTTTTTTTTCAAATTTAGTACATTTGATTGAGTTTGGAATATGTTATTATGGAAAGACTGATGTCACTTTTAATTTAGTGTGTTATTCATTCATACGTCTGCTAGTGTTCGTTTGAACCTTGGCATGTTTTTGTGCTGACACATATCTGGAGTGAGATAACTATACTTTCCTTGAGCTACAATCCACTGTTAACTGTCTGATGATAAGCTCGGTTGCTTTTACACAATATGAGTGTGACAAACAACCAAACAGATAGACAGACAGACAGACAGACGGCACACCATAGCATGCTCAGATATGCATTCCACTGCAACAAAACTTGCGTACCAGAAGGCCATCACCCGAGGTCACAGCGACCAATTCCCCTGTGACCTTGACATTCAAACCTGACAGTGCTAGGTGAATCAGCATGCCAAATATACAAGTTAGAGGTCACTTAATTCAAAAGTTATTGTCCAGACACTCAGAAACACACACACATACGGGAACGACTGCTCTAACTGGACCACTAGTGGCTGATAATAATGTAAGAAAAACACCGGCAGTAAAACTGAACGAGTTATTTTGTGACGCTGACCTCCGTCCACGATTCTATCATCTCTATCGTTGACAGAACCGTCTTGTGTCGCACGTGCTGCTGACATTCAAACCACGACTGTTTCAACTGCTCCAGCTGCTTCAGCAACCTGCTCACAACACCATCGTCACAGTGACAATGATGTAAAGCACATATTGCCAGTGACTGAATACCTTCAGTGTTTTGACGATGATTGCTGGACATCAGGCACAGTATCCGACCTGTAAAAGTCACTCTAACAATACTTAAGTGGTCTTCCTCTACACCGAATTATACAGCACCAAAACTGCAAACTAAATCTGATAAATCACCTTTTCTATATGCCAGATCTGCTCCCTGAAACAGGCTGCAACATGAATTAGGAGCTAAATCTTTCTTAATACTGTAAACAACATTAAACAAATTGTCTAAAGCAAGGCTGTTGAATTAACGTGTTAACTAATGCGTTAACGCATAAAGAAATTAATCGCGACTAAAAACCGTTAAAATGCCATTCAAATTTTTAACACAAACTAGTCCCAAGATTCAGTTCAAACCTCAAGATAATCAAACTTAAGATAATCGAATACTCCTTTAATGAACAAGCATTTACTTTCCGGTTGCAGCACTACTCGAAGTTTTATTTGAATTTACTATATTACCATGACATTTTCTGCTAATGTCATTTAATTTCTATGGTGAGACGTCATTCACAGAGATGTGTGGAAGCGGATATTTTTGCGTCCACATCTGTTTGCGTCTGCATCCGCAGCTGTCCAACGACAGGCGGCCGCAGACAGTCAGCATCCAGTCTCATCAGCAGCAATGTCAGCAGTGTACTCTGTTCTGCCACGGACTAAAAAAACTTAAGTGCGAAAGGAATGAGTGACGTTACAAGTTATACAGATTAGTCCTATGGAGCGGTTAGTTGATTCCAGAATCAAAACTGAAAATAATGGTTCATTAAGCACGCGCACTACGCGAAACAGACCACCTTAGAATGATGCGTCAGTGTCCGGGCCTTCACAGCTACACATAAGGTTTGGTCCGCATCCGTCCGCGGACGTGCGAAAAGCTTGAGGACACGTCTGCGTCCGCGCATCTCTAGTCATTCATTACCACCTAGGGCCACTACACCTTTAACACACCACAAAGGTAATGTGCGTTAAAACCGCGATTAACACGTGCTTAAAATAATTAAGCACGATTAACGCGATTAAAAAATTAATTGCTCAACAGCCCTAGTCTAAAGTAATTTGGCAAAAGGCCACATCGCCGACTTGTCACCCACGCAGTTGCAAATGGATTCATCCGATCTGGACCCCAACGAATATATGGTTCCTTGGATAAACAAAAGTCAGCCCCCAAACATCATCTCGATCGGTTCAGACGTCTATGCAAGGCATATCCGTGTGAACAACACAGAGACACGCAGACACACACACAGACAGACAGACAGACCATGATACATGTGAAATTTGTCACAACAGACTGCATCGTTGCTATGCTTGTGATGCAGCCTAAAAGCTCAACTTATTCTGCTCTTCGGATCTTACTTTGTAGCTGGGCTTGTCTGTGCACTGCATAATTTTGACTTCAAGCCACAGAAAGTTCTCATACCTCACTGCCCTGCAGCATAATTCAGTACCAGCTACAGCTGACAGATTGACAGAAACACTATGTGACACATTGGCCCCATGTCCCGGTATTGCAGCTTCGGATGCTGCTGGACTAAGGTCAAGCACCAGAGGTCAGCACTGAGTGATGAGTCTAATGGTTTATCTTTAAGCTGCAACAACCAACTATTAATTTGAGTAACAACGAATAATGCTGATAGCGCATTACCGGTTGACGGCATCGACAGCAACTGAAGACGGAGGCGGAAAATGGAAGCAGATTGCAGGCACAAGACCTTCATGACCAGTTGAGCTACAAACTCGCCACCTGGTGACTGAACTTGAATCAAGTACGATACATTCGTCACCAGAACTCACCTGCATCGACACCACATATCATCAGTAATTCTACATAACACAGTTTAATGAGCCGCCTGTGTGCGCTTGTGTACATGCTGGCGTGACACAACTCAAAAACTATCAAAAATTAGCCCCATATGGGACTGACGGTCGACTCCTACTTACTGCCAACTTCAAAGTCACGTGGCACAGAAACTGGGACTAAATTCAAAAATCCGGCCCCGATATGCTTTAGGTATTGTCCCCTAATTTAAGAATCCGTGGTCATTTGCCAGCCCCTATCATAGTTCAAGGAGGAGACAGCCTTTGAAAATGGCCGATTTTCCGACTTTCAAGGGCTCGTGACCTTGACCTTGACCTTGGATCGTGTCATACTGCATACCGTCATGCATCACTCATCGACCTCTACCTACACACCAAATTTCATTGAAATCGAAGAAACGTTTTGTAAATGGACGGACGGACGGACATTTTTCTACCCATATATGTTATTAGGTCGGCTCCCAGGAGTCGACCTAAAAATGCATCCAACAAATTGCCATTTAAATCACGAAAAATATGTTTCCATTCACGTCAGCACCAACTGCAGTCTAGCAAGAAACAACAAATGTCGTGTGCTCTTTCAACTGATGCTACACACTGCAACAAACCAGTTTCTCACTGGCAGCATGATAGTGACATTAAAATGAACATAGATACACGAGCATGCCTCACATTTAGCGGCCGATAAGAACACAGAGTGGCAGCAGAAACATGCTGGCGTGGCTGACGATCAGTGCCGATGACTAGTGGCGCCACCTTCTGAGCACGACGATATAACTCATTGATGGCATCCTCACACTGACAGACCAATGTCTTTATATCCTAGGATCACAACACACATTAACAACCATACACTGTTCTGTTGACAAACATATGCTAAATGTTTACATCAAATCCATATGTTAGAAAAAAAGGTAAAATTATTAGTTTATACACCGCTCACTACTGGCCCTGCCAATGTTGCCAAGAGACAATTACTCTTATTTTAAAAGTTTTTTTTCCAGTTTCTTAAGTGACAATTTATCACTGAACAAAACCATCATTAACTACAACTAACATATAACATCTCGTAATTTAAAACCCCTTGTCAACCTACAACACAAAAAAGCATTATTCATTATTCAAAGCTTTCTCTCAGTCAGTTATTGCGATAACAGCGAAAAACAAGCTGTCGCCCTAACGGGACATAACACTACTGGCCCGCCGTGCAGTGTTACCATGGAGCTATAATTAGACTAGAGGCGGCATGACGTCATCGTCTGGCCTGCGCAGGTGAAGCTGCCTGCAGGCACGGCGTGGCGTGTTACAGACGACGACAAACGACAGATGACGATGACAGACAACAGACGATGCCAACAGACGCCAGACAGCAAAAACAATACTGCCCCTACACTATGTGTAGGCGGGCCAGTAATAAGTAAAACAAAGCTGCAACAGTAACAGACATTAAGTTGCCATATATATTACTTGTTAGCTTTCCTGGAAAACCATCAGAACCACACCCACTGACTTACCTGCAGCTGATTAATAAGCTGTTCGCCGCCATCCAGACCGACATGCTGCTCTTCATCAACCTTCTCAACACAACCTGTCAGCTGACTGAGCTGCTCATCCAGCTGCATTGCGTCACTGAAAAACTGTTACATGCGCACAAAAATGTATGTATCAGTTCCATCAACACAACCATCTCTGCTTCACCAGCCGTTTTACACATAAACCTGGGTTCGCCAGTTCCCTCAGTTTTTATCCACACATGCTGATAGGCAAGGTGTGGATACATCATTTACTGTTTGTTTTTTGTGCGGTTATAGATTTCTCCGCTGCGGATAAAGCTAGCGGCGTTAAATTTTGCACGACGGTTCATCGGCGTCCAAGGCAGGGAATCACACATTTTGGGGAACTTTCCTCCCCCAGAAGCCCAAAATCGGACGAATCGGCCAGCGCACAAGCCAGCTGGCCTGCACACTGGCCGGCTGGCCCGTGATGGCCCACAGGCCACACGGGCGCAGCCCGCGTGCTGGCCGATTGGTCCAGCGCGCGGGCCTCGCATAAAATCGGCAAGTGTGGATAAAAATCAGTCCTCACTGACGTACTTGTCTTCCACTTGTTCTGGAAAAGAACCTTTGGAGAAAAGTGGCACAGATGGTGTAGTTTCCATCTGTCATCTATAGTGATAACGGTTTATCACATGCCTAATGATTAGCCACAAGCCAGTGTCTTCAACAGAGAAATATTTAGAGTTGTTTTTTTTCTCGTTTCACTTGAATTGACTTAAAATCACTTCAAAGTCTCTGACCATTATCACATAGTTTAACAATAAGATTAACAACAACAAAACAATGAACTCTGCAAAAAAGGCTCGACATTGCAACACCAAACCAATACTTGAGAACATAAGAAGACCTCAAAACACTTAACCGCTGTTCAGACCAAATCACGTCAAAAGTGTTTCACACTGTCAGTCGGAACAACAAGCCAAACAATGAAATATAACGAGCTAAAACACTGATGATACAGCAACAAAGGCATGACAAAAATTAAAAAATAGCTAAAAAACGGAACTATGCATCACATCAAACTACTGAAGTCAATAAATCTTGTAACCTAGCAGCGCAGAAGAAATGAAACACCAGCAATAAAGAGAGACTTAAGAGGCAAGACCTGGTGTGAACAGGAAGCATGTTCAATATGGATGCGCATGCAAATGTCAAGCTGACGCAGCCACGCCCACTGCCGCTCCACATTGCCTTGACAGCTCTACACACCACATGGCAACCACATCTTACCTTAACAACCCGATCAACATGCGCTGCTGTGGCAACTCAACACAGAATAAAGCAATCATCTATCAATTCACCAGTGGTTACGTAACACAAATGTTTCATGACAACCCGACAGCATAGGGCCACTATCTCTTGAAAACTAAAACACCAACTCATCACATGCGTTATTGTGGCACTGATAGAACAAGTATGTAGGTCCTCCTTAGTGTCCAGCCAAAATGTACGCTGGCCATGTCGCATGCTGCTCCCTGGTGAGTCATGGTGAGTATGCCAATAGGACAGACAAACAGACAGACAGACAGACAGTTACATTATGCTTTCTACTAGATGCGGCCAGCATAACAATATTGTGACAATGACAAGATGCCCTCAGTGCACTGTCAGTTGACTGGGTACATGGCCTGTAAATAATCCAATTTCACAGCTTCCAATGCTTTCTTTGAAATGTTTAGCAGACCACTGGCCAGGTAGTTAAGATGGAAAATGCCTGTTAGAACTGGCTGAATGTTGTAATTCACCAGCATGGTCAGATAAACATGTATGTCATCAACATATAACACGTGTCCAGGTGTCAACCTACCTGTATTGTGGCTGCTGCAGGATGCCGTGCCGACATCAGTCGCTCTGCGTGACACTTCAGTTTTGTCATGTCAGCTTCCAGCATGCTGACGTCATTGACAAAATCCTGACAAAAGACGTAATGTCAATAATGCAACATGCATGTGAAGACATTTTGTTACACTGATTCAAACAACATGGGACCAATATATCAGCAGTCTGCTGTACAGCATACGCCATCTAAACAACATATGACGCCCGACAGTGTTCAAAACTCCTCTTATGTCTCACCAGATTAATATGTAGCTCACAAAATGCAGGCTGAGTGCCCTTCCTGTTGCAGAATCAAGAGTGTAAAAGTACTGATGGGATGAGCAATGTCTCAGTATGCTGTAACACAACCATCACCCGCATCATTTCCATTCTAACAGCCATTTTAGACGAACCTCGATTAGCTTGTTGGCCCACTCCATCTCTTCATCCACCTGTTATGGAAGAAAACCTTCAGGGGCACAGGAAGGAAGCCCTCCAACCAACACTGTCAAAGCATCACAAAGCACTGACCATCCACAACCAATGGAAATCACCCACTAGTCTCATTCTTTCTTCATAGACTCCTGACAGAAAGGCCATTGCTCCCTGTAACCCTTTCGCTGCCAGACCGGAAAAAAATATAATACCACACTCGCCGCCATGTTGTGTAACCATTTCACGTTTGGGAAAAGCCAATAACAATAGCAGAGGTGGGAAAAACCCAGAGTCATATGTGGGCAAACCCGAAGTCAGTGTATGGGTAATAGCCAATACCGCAGGTAACATTATATCATATACCACGGTTATAAATATAGCCTACATAGCGTCGATGGATTCATCCGGCAGTCTGGGGATTATTATTTATTTCCTCCGCCGGAATTATCCGGCGTGCAAGGCAGCAAAAGGGTTAAGCTAGCTCTCCAACGCCAGTACATCAATACACTGAACAAAAACTGTCATTTACAGACTGCATACAGATCTACAGATCTATATTCCAGAACCAGCGATGTGAATTAGGGGGCTGATGAGTACCTGGCGAAAACGTGTCATGTCATCAGGCTGTGTGAGTGATGAACACCAGCCTTGTGACAGCACTGTAGCTTCAATGTCATTCAACAGTGTCATCAGAGAGGAAGCGGAATGCAGCAAGTCCAGAAGAGCCTCGGTGTTCTGCTGCCGCAGCGATAACATTCCCTGACAGACACATCAACAAGCACACAATCACAGCTTATCATCCATCGTACATCAAACAAGCAACTTTTTACAATACTCGCACTTTATATTATCTGTGCTAGATTTTATCATTTCTGCGATGGATCAGTACTTGAATAAAGACTTCATCCAACAGAAGAAGATGCAAAGATAGAGGTAAATGAACTGTTGGATCCATGTTAGGTTAATGTAGATTCAGGCCGAAACAAGAAGTCTTCCTTGCAGACGGCAGGTTGCTATCACTGGTAAAAGACAGAAGAAAAAGCCAAAATTCTGGCAGTTTTCTAAATTTCTTAACATCAGTATTAACTTGAATTTAGGTTAGAACGAATATTTCTAAGACACAAATAAGCAAAAAGTTACAAAGCACCATGATCAACTAACTACGAGATAGGATAGCCTTTTCATAACTTTACAAAAATCAGATGTGGAGAAGCTCAGTTCAGACCTGCAGTGCAGCATGTAGACATACCACCACACCAGTCAGCAGTAATTATGCTGTCAATCATACATCACTACTGCACAATACTTACCGTGAGCTGCGAGTAACCCAGCTGCAGCCGAGATATATGTTCGTTAATCGTGCGAGCTGAATCAGCACCTCGTGCCTGATTCTACATACAGACACCATTCAACCTGCACTGTGTTGACAACAACTCTAGCCACACGTACACAAACCAGCTCTGTATTTCACCATCCAGAGTCCGGTTGGCTAATCAGGCTCCACCTACATTAGGCAAATTTTTCATCAACAACAAAGGGCAGTGTTTTCATGACTGGTTGCTGTGGTAAAAAAACGCACCCTTTGGTCGTTCACAAAAACGTCTGGGGTACGGTTTGTTTTCTCCGGTTAATAAATCAGACTCTGGTTGATGAGAAAACAGATAGATTTATTGATTGAGGCAAGGTTTTACGTCCCATCTAACACAAAATAGAGATGTTTTCCCAGCCAATCTCTTGGCTTAGTACTGAAAAACTAAATCTAACACAACAAAAGCAAACATGCATCCATAACAAAATGTACTACAGAACAAAATAAACACACACAAAAAAAACTAATGCCAGGTTTGGTGGCTCGTATGACATCTGGCATGGAAACAGAGCTACTGTTAGCACGTACTTGCATATACACCATTTCCACGTGTGAATCTGGATCAGCCAGTCACTCCACAGATCTTCCTTCTTTATTTATTCCGAAACCTCATGATAGAACAAAACTGTTCAAGTCCTCCCGGGTATCATTTCACCTCATCTTTCTAGAACATCGTCTTTGTCTAGTTCCATCTACCCCGATTACTGTACAAAGATTGACTCCAATCAGCATACCAAAATCTCAAGTACAATATGCACTCGTGTATGATATACAGGCCAACTTTAGGCCCTACTTTGAATGGAATATCAAACTTTACACTACAATATACACCCATACATTCAGTGTTGGTGAGACTCGTACCTTGAAAGAGCAGCACGTCTGTACTTCAGGATGTAAGTCGAGAGTTCGCTGTTTCAGCGTCTGCAGCTTGTCCAGTGATAACCGTGTCTGGTCCACATCACTGCCGTATTCCACGTTCTCTAACTCATCCTAACAACAGCGTTCACCGACACGATGGAGTGGAATCACTCACTGCAACTTTCATTCACCTGTAACCAACCTGCTCAATCGCAAATGAACGGAGGTCCCAGCACATGCATATGTATATTTCCATTAGTTTAAAAAAAAACAGCTGCGTTCACAGACTACAGAAGTTCTCCATACAGCTAATTAACTCTGCCAACATTATCCAGCTGCATTGCCACTGGCAACGGTAACAGACTCTTTAAGCACATTGCACATCACTGGACGAGACAGTAAGAGATGAGATGTTGTCTTATCATGTTTCATCAGCGGGTGTAGGACAGGTTTTACTTTCAATGCTATGGGGATTTTTCAATAACTCACCAACTTCATTACAATATGCACTAAATATAAAATGTATATGTCTATCAGATACTGCAATTTTATAAAAAAACAATTCAGCATCTATAGAGGTAGTCCACTGGCCTTTCTCTATCGATCTTGAGCCACAATGATGACTGTACACTAACAAATGGACGTCGAAACACAACTGAAACAACTGATTAATGAAACAGCCTCACAAAATTATGTACTCATAGAAACGTCACCTGAAGGCTCTGTACAGCATGCAGACATTGCTGTATACGCTGTAGTACGTCTGGCTGTGTTGACAAAGCATCGACGGAATCGCCTGCAGTCTCCGACGTCATGGACTGTGGTCGCTGCAAACGACGGGCTTCCAGTCGGTCAAGCAACTCTGTCTGAACACTCGCCGAGAGTTCACGCGCTCGCTGCCTCAGTGTATGAACCCTGATGAATAATCATCACAATCAAACAAAAATGGCAAACTTGAAACATAACTGCTGGATTAGTTAACAATGTTAACAGTTATATTCATCTCAACAACAGACAACATAATCAAGGAAACATACAATAAAGAGTTGACCATGACGAGCTGATAACATTACTCCGTATGTAGCTACGCCGCTGACCTGGCAATTGTGCAGAATAGTTAGTATTAGTACTACAGTTGCCAAGGTTGACTCAGCCTTCTACCCTCCGTGGGATGGTAAAATTGAGTACCAGCCAAAGGGCGGTAATGCTCTGTGGCTGGAAAGGTAACCGCAGGTCTGGTGGAAAGTAATGGCAGCCTACCACCGGGTGGATGACTTTCACCTGCGGGCTGACTGGATGTACACTGGGATCAGCTCCGGGCCCAACGCTCGGTAACGAGTATGGGTAGTCTTTAACTTTTTTACTACAGTTAGGTACTATACTCCTTACAGGACCATTGTCGGTGCTCATCTCTGCTTAATATCAATTAATCAAGCATGTAGCTCATAGGTGGGCACAACATGGGCTAACTGGATACTCTCGTCACTCAACCAACAGCATCAAAGCATGGAACAATGCTCAAAGTTCTGATTGCAACCAGGAACAATCATCCTTTCTTCATCCACAGAATAACTCCTAAGAGAAGGGATGTCGTGTTACGTTTATGCTGGCTCTTAGAACACAGGACGAGATAAGCAGAGAGGGCACCTGTTACGCAGTGGCTCAATGTTATGGTATCCAGCATCAGCCAGGGTCTTCAAGTCAGCGGTCAGCGAGTCAATGGAAGTGTGGACGAGCTTCAACGACCTCGCTGCCGAATCACAGCTGTGCTTGACTGCTAACGATGACATCTTCTCAAACCGCAAAGCATCCTGGGTAACAAAGTGCTCGTGCATTTTACTCACGCATTTAACAAAACTTCAAAGTAAATAATCAATTTAAAGGTCAAAAGGTCAATGTGTTACCTGGTATCCCCAACTAAGAAATGGAGGATTTTGTTGGTTTAAAGTTTAACTGCCTGCATGGTTTGCTGATGGCATATGATGATGAAATATGGAGAAAGTGCTAGCGTTGTCTTCAAGATCTTTGGCGTCAGAAAACTATAGAGTCCCTGGACTATTATATGGTGCTGCTTGCATGATCTAGCATTTAGCCCTTTTGGTACTTACAGTGACAGATGAACAGACAGACAGACACACGATGACAGCACATACCGCGCTAGCATAGCGTCATGCCGTAAAAAACACTATATCCTTCGCAACAGTCACACATATATTCTCAAGAAGGAGTGTAAATAATCAGTTATGCCTTTAATCGTTTAAGAAAATGGACGTTGCCACGTGACAGGTGCGAGTGTTCCAACAGTACTGACAGGATACCATTCTTGACAGCATCAGTGACTAACAAAGATCCAAAAAGGAAATATATTATCTGGATAGATCTACAGGCAGTCCGTCACCTGAAACACTAACAGTGACTGCAGCTGCTCTAAATAAGTCCAGTAAAGTAAGTAAAAAGTGATGCGGCACTGTACCTCAGCCAGTCTACGGCTGAGACTGTCAATATGGTTTTCACACGTACGACAGTCTGTGCCGAGTTTGTCGGCCAACGCCTGTAGTCGTTCAAGTCTACAGATAACATTCACACTAGCAACATCAGACTCGACTGCTCTGACACTGATTACCTGCACAATAAACTGACAGCTCTGGACTGACATTAGCCTAAAACGTTGAACAGCAAAATCAATTTTATAAGGCGACTGTGGCTATAGTCGAAAATACTCAGCTAATATTAAGGTATATTAACATAGATTGGGGGTGACAGCTAGCAGCAGGTGCTATGTAATCTGCCGACAAAATACTCGGTAGTCACGTAAGTGAAAGGTTGGTTGATTGGAGTTTAACGGCGCTTTCAACACAAGTGAAAGACATGCCTAGAAAGCTCGGCCTGAATAGCGAGATCTTTGTCTCTCATGGCAGCAGAGAAACGATCCCAAAAACGATTGATATGATCCACGTGTAGTGGATTGTCTCGCAGAATGACGCCGGACCGACTGCCTGGTGACAACTCCTTCACAGCCAAACAGAAACAACAATGTCAAACAACATACTCCGCCAGGGATCTCAGAGCTGATTGCTAGCACACACGTGATCACCTTACAAACTGCTACTATTGTGGATTGCTATTGTGGATAGCTCTGGCAATGTCAGCAAAATCCTTCTGTATCAAAATTCCTCCATTTTGGAACTCACTGACATACAGATGAACATCTGCTCTCAACCCCTTCAGCCATGTTGTAAGAACTGAACTGTCTGACACTGTTTGAAGTGAACATGAACAAGCAGTCTGGTCTCCATCATCATCCATCTGTTCCTCTCATCTGCTTGCAATACATGGCACTGTATACAACAGTTCAGTAACCGTGTCTAGAAAGCACATCTGAACTTAAAACTGTAAGTAAGTAACAGCAGCATAAAGATCAGCCAGGCAAAACTTTTTTTCTAAGTCCAACACCCATCTATACAAGAAGATATCCATTTCCGTGGTCAATCCAGACAAATACAAACTAGCTGCCCTCTGTGGTAACCCTCACACCAAAAGCCAGCTCAATCTGTTTTGGAGTTTATCCACAATACGCCATGTCACCAACATACAATCCATCGCATAAGCCAAACTGTTACCACAGTCGGCTGCTAATCGTTTTGACTGACACTATATTGTCTCTAACTAGCAAGAACAGAGAATCACAAGCAATGAAGCAGCAGCTAAAACCTGAATTTGTTGGAAGATATCATTGAGCCGATGTTTACGCATCAGCTGTGGAGTAAAGTCTTCTGCACAGAATCGGCTGAACTCCAATCGGACTGCCTGCATTGGCACACGAATGTTGTTAAAACAGTTAATGGCTGTAAAAATAACCAGAATAACACGGCATCCAATACCTCACAAGTAACCAGCAACATTTAAACTATAATGACACTAAATACATCTATCTCACACCAACCCCATGACAGCAGAAGACCCGTGCATGTTGCATTGGTCTACTGGTAGCATACCCAACTGTAGTGTAAGAGGACCCAGTTTCGAGCCACACATTTATATAGCGCCATTTATACAATGCAACCTGGGCCTGATTACAAGAAAAATCTTATGAAAAACCCTAAGTTTAGCACAAGTTTTTCCGAAGTTTATCTTAAGTTTATCCTAAGTTAAAAAGTTGAGATTTTTATAGATTTTTACATGCAATTTACAAAAGCAATCTTAAGACTTACTAAGTTATTCCTATTATAT
>Ga0209780_1000250_pt1 | contig 26863 bp, 27 predicted proteins | sample WorMetexBAHAMAS2_FD_187384 | JGI IMG/M metagenome (GOLD analysis project Ga0209780, IMG submission 187384) | Marine gutless worms symbiont microbial communities from Max Planck institute for Marine Microbiology, Germany - Inanidrilus exumae... | ecosystem: Host-associated > Annelida > Digestive...
ACCCTATACATACATACATACATACATACATACATACATACATACATACATACATACATACATACATACATACATACATACATACATACATACATATACGAAACTAAATAACTATTATAAAAAATAATGTTCTGTTGTCGTCCGGTATCAGTATCGCATGTAACTAATAAATACGTGCTACATTTCTATAGATATGGGAGTTATAAAGGTTTCAAACACCGAAAGTGACGTTCACAGTCACTCAAGGTCATTAGTAGCCTATTGCTGCCATAAAAGTACCATTCAATAGGCCACACACGATTTCTTTTTTGTCACTCACAGCTGTCTGTCTGTTGTTTACTGTCTGTCTGCCTCCAGCACAGTTCAAGCATTCTCCACTAAAATCTTCACTCCAGTCCAGAATATTTCTAGTCCAGTCCACACTCACAGTCACAGACCTGCTCCAGTCTCACCAGTCACCAGTGGTCTCACTCCAGTTGATGGTTGAATATTCTATGGTTTTGATCATGTGACCCAAGTGTAAATAACAACAAAAGTATGTTCAAGTTCGGTGTGTGTGATCGATCGTAAGTCGAGTAAATGGGGGCCGCAGAAAATGAATGGCAGTTAGACAAATTCGATGAAGACTCTTTAAGTGAGTGTTTTATTGTTTGTAATGAGTGTATTGAAATTAAAAACTGTACTGACTGAAGCTGGTTTTCTTTACTGCTGATGAAACGGGCGTGTCCGTGATTAGTTGAAATGTTCAGCTGTATGTTTTTCAGATTACAGTTGAAACGACAAGCAGGTTTAAGCTAGTGAAATAGAATTTATGGACGCATGTAGATCATTGGGCATATTTCAATCAAACAGTAACTGAATCGTAACCTAACCTTACACTAACCCTAATCCTAATCCTGTTCCCCCCACCGACCGTACAAACCCTACTGAACCCTAACCGATACCGTATGTCTATATAGCGTGTGCCCAGTCTACATACTAGCCTGAATTTCTGCTACAAGTATATTGATGAGATAACCCAGTGTCTTTAAATACTCATCGGCACTATTGGCCCTGTTGACCCATTGATTGTGTGTATCGTCACTGACCGGCTATGGTTAGAGGAGGATAAGCTGCTGCAATGTATGTAGTCATTAAGTGGATATATTGAGTTTTGAATGTCTACATTTGAGTTAACCTACTGTCATAGTAAAGGCCCTCTCAGCATGACCAGCTTAGGCATTCTGTCGGCACTGTCCTCCATATACATGTGCCGCTGTTCAGCTAATATAACGGCTAAATTTTTTAAGTGGTTGGTGATGATGAACTGTGAAAATTAGCTGAGGGAAAGGAAATTGCAGTTGCAGGTATAATGGCTTTGCCTAAATCTGCCACTATGATTGATGAACACATACAGGATCAATTTTCTGTGCTGATAGGGCCAGTAGTGCCAATAGGGCTGATGTGGTATTTAAAGACACCCAAGATAACCAGACTTGTTGACTTGTTGAATACGATAATATGGACAATTTGTGCCGCAGTATTTTCTGTCGTAATAGATTTGCCTAATTTAGTGTTAATGCCATAATGTTCATTAATCTAATAGCCATTCCATTTTTAATTGATTGGTCATGTGTAGAGCTGTACATAATCAAAAGTTCTCTTCTGAAACAACTGGAAGAAGACAAAAAGAGAAAAATGGAGGTGGTTGAGCTGGTATAGAGCTGTAATTTTATAAGTAAAATGTATTGCCTGTAAGACTAAAGCTCCCACTTATGGTTTGTCTATGCGTGCATTCTGGTGTGTAGTGCACATTGATAATTTTGGTACAGTATGAGTAAGGCATTCACAATCAGAAGTCACCAACAGCTTGGCAAACACACAGTTTACCAGCATTTAATGGCAGTGTTTTAATGATATTCTAAAATTGCTCACTGTTTCTGGAGTCCCGTATACATGTTGTGTTGAATCAGAGACATGCATGTATATCTTGTGTTTTGTTTGTCGATACTTTCAGAAATAGTTTCTGAAAGACAGGTCAGGCGGTTTGGTAAGTTCTTGGAAGAGTATGCATCACAGCTGAAAGATGTCGAAGATGCTCTCGAAGAATCAAATGGAGATTCATGGGATCTGATGCTTGATCCTATTGCCATAGAGGTACATAATGAATTGTTGGTATACATGTTTCTGTGATCGATCATATGTATTGTTTGTCCTGGAATATTGGGCCAATGAGTGGGCTTTAGATTTTTGTTGTTGTCATAAGTATGCCGCTGCACACCGTCTATGATGGGTAGGCAGATTTTTTCCATGATGAGCCATAGTTCTTGGAGCCGCTGCCATAAGCCGCCACCAGCTGCTAAGCTTCAAGCAGCAGTCAGCCACTAAGCTAACGGCTAGCTGGCTGTCGCCGTTAAGGGTATAAGCCGCTGCCGCCACTAAGTTAATGGCGGTTCAGTGGCTTGATGATAAATGTCTTCCATATTATGCTGCACGTATTTCGAGAAAAATACAGTACAACATGGCACTATCATACAATGTCAGTTGTAGTGAGTGTCATACAGTTAGTGACTTAAGGCGCTTAGCCAGCCGTTAAGAGGTCCAGCTGCCGCCAGCCGGTAGTTAGCATGCTGCATTCAGCATGTGGGCAGTAGTTTGCGTGCTGCTGACCTGGGGGATTATTCTTTTGTTTTACTTTCTGCAGATTTATTCCCTGATTATGCAGTTGTTAAGGGGTCAAGTCAGCTGCTAACACCTTAGCGGCTGGCTCTGGGGACTAATGAGCCACATAAATGATAATTTCCTGCCCAGTAGACCACAGCAGATACAGAGCTGGCAGACTTATGTAAGTCATGCTCAGTTTAATTGAGCAATGTATGACGATCTAAAATTCTAAGAGTTATAATTTTAGATTGATTGCATTGAGCATAAGTTACATATTTTTAATGGGTAGTCTATGGGTCACACTTTGTACATTTTCATTTGGACTCACGCCCGTAAATTTCACTACCATGCTGCATTCAGCCTGTGGGCAGTAGTTTGCGTGCTGCTGACCTGGGGGATTATTCCTTTGTTTTACTTTTTGCAGATTTATTCCCTGATTATGCACTTGTCTGTTATACCTCATGTTCTCTGGCTGTTGGCACCACTGATAATGAATGTATGTACATGTCTGTCCATGAAAGTTTCGGCCGTGTGAGCGGACCACACTGCTCCAACTGATCACTACAGACAACAAGAACTTGAACAAGGTTCTAACAGTGCTGGCAGCACTGTGCGGTGAGACGGAACTTCTCTGCCATGAAGCAGAAGATAGATTCTACTACGCACTTTTGTACTATGGCGAAGGAGGTAAGGGCTTGATGGTGATTTTTGCCACTATCTGGGTAATTCTGACTTAAATTTTGTGACAGTTTTCATTTATACCAGCATTGTAAGACTTCTCTGTCACACTAAGTGTAATAAATATAATATCATTGTGCAAGTGATCACTCATGTTAGTTGTTATATTGCAGCTTTCTGCAACCAAATATCAGCTTGGCAATATTCATGCATTCATTCATCCGTTTATTCATACAGTGTGCACGAGGCAGCACAATAAAAATTGTACAATGCAAAAACATAAAAAGTATTAAGCATAATAAAACCTATGAGAATGAGCTACAAAATGAAGACCAAATAATATCTTTTATCTAGGCAGGGGGATGAATAATACGAGTATCTTTACTTTGCCCCCAATAAGGTTTGAAGTATTACGATCATTGTGTCTGTGTGGCTGTCTGCTTGTTTGTCTGTAAGTAAGTAAACAAGTTTATTAGCAGCAAAGTAATCACAAAGTAAAATACAAACATACTGCTAAAAGGAATGAAAGGTCAACAGAATGACAACTTACAACATCTCTAAAAACTACCGATGTCAAATTGTGATAAATCATAACCATCAAGAAAACGTTTAAAACCGCTCACACCCTCACAGTCAAACTCAGAAACCGGTAAGGAATTCCACGCATTAACAGTGCGGCAAACAAATGAGTTAGAGAAACAATTTACTGTGTGGTGTTGTTTCATTAGTGTAAAATTATGACCTCTAGTGAAATACACATTGTCGTACAACTGAATTAGATTTAAAGGATCCACAGCAAATGAAGTAGAAAACATACATAGTAATGAGGTCAGTTTTAAAATGGCGCAACTCTAGAGAATAGGTATTCAGCACTTCAAGTCGATTTGCATATGACAAACTGAAGGCCTGTCAGATGTTTGGTAAAGCAGCGTTGTACAGATTCAGTCTTATTTCCATCACACAAATAACCAGGATTCCATACATCAGAACAATATTATAAAATTGGACGCACATTATGCGGCACATATATCGTAAAAGCTCTAAACAGAACATCTAATTTTTTTATTCTTGAAGCGTATAGAAATAAGTGCTGCACGTTGGTGAGCTTTGTCACCATTTTATTGATATATTTATCAAAGTGCTTATTGGAATCAACTGTAACACTGAGATCTGGGGAGTTCAGTTGCATTTACAAGTTTATTATTATGAATGTTATATTTATGATTAATATTAATACGTCTGTTTGTCTGTCTGTCCATTTGCATTTGCATATCTCAAAAACTGTGTCCAAATTTCACTAAGTTTTCTGTATATTTTACTTGTGGCTGTGGTTTGGTTTAGTCTCTGATGACAGTGCAATACGTTACATACTTTGGGTTTTTGTGGATGACGTCATGTTTTCACATAACGGGTCACGTGGCCTGTTGAATTTGGAATATCTATGTGGCCACCCTGCTGCAGCAAGTAGTCAGAATTTTCCAACGTATTCGCCAGGGGGCGCCATGCTGTTTAACTTTGTTGTGATATACATGGCAGCAAATTGTGCTCGGGGACAAAGTCTGCTGTGTTCAATTGCCTTGTTAATGGTGAGATTGTATGTATCACGTACAGCACCAAGAAGAAGGTAGACTAGACTGTGATTGTTTGGTTCCAATGGAATGTAAGGCTACACTGAATATGTCAAACATTGTACATTACCTACATGGACTAAACAGTGGGTGTTGGATGTCCAAGAAAGATTTGGTTGGATGTAATCAGTTTTGCTATTGTGTGGTGACAGTAGAATAAATGTGAATCCATCACGTTGATGTAGAGACAGTAAGCAAGTGGTTATTTTGTCATGGGTACCATGGAAATTGCATGTTGCACTGCCTGCTTGGAAGATTATGGCCTCAGTTTTTGAGAAAGAAACTGGTTATAGGTGTCATGTTTCACTAATATTGAAGTTTATTATTCTTTTTAACAAAATCTGTTAAAAGTTAAAAAGAGACACATACTGTATGCCATAAATGCTAATAAACTATTTATGGCATACAGTATGTCTCTTTTTAACTTTTAACAGATTTTGTTGAAAGTAATAATAAACTTCAATATTAGTGAAACTCAGTGTTTTCATTATTTTCTTGTTGTCTTTTGCTTTTGCTAAGTCTGGAGTGTTCACTGCTGAACTGGTTCTGTTGCAGAATCTGAAAGTTCAACAGCAGACGAAGCAGAGGTCCAGATCCAAATTGGCCGAATAATTCCCCTGCTACAGGTTCCATATTTTCTCAATTTATTTCACTTTTTTATTTATGCGATTAATCACCATTGCACCCATCAGATATGGTTTGTTTCTGATAGGGCTTTGTGGCACATAACTTAAACTGTTCTACCAAATCTCCAGAACTAGATGATTGGTTTGAGCCATAGTTTTACTGTAGAATATTTGCATTCTAAAACAGAGATACCCAGTTACTGCTGAGATAGCTTATACTTTAATTTCTTTTAATTGTTCCTCTTCGTGATTCCAGATTTGAATTCTTTCATTCTCATTTGGAATAATAGGTCTTTAGGAAATATACGGTCGGTGCATCTAGATTTCTTGCAGATGTAACTGTGGATTAAGATGATGTGTGTTTCAGTTTCAGTAAACAGTACTGAATAACAAAAGCAAAATTCTAAGAAATGTCCATAGCAGCATGATTGAATGTTCTTTGAAAATTTCCTGTCGAATGCAGATATGTCCTATGTCCATATGAGACCTGCAGCCAATGTGCAAGTATGGAGTCTTAGTTGAAATCAGTGATGTTGAGGAAAGCTTGCACTGTAGATAGACTTTTAGGTGGTGGAATCATAGAGCTTTGTTACTGAGCACTGTAAAATATAGGAATATTTCTTGAAAGTGCATGTTTACCCACATTTCAATGCTTGTAGTGCGTTGGCAGTGAGTGTCTGAATTCATAAGTTGTTTTGTGAACCAGCCCAAAATTTGTTATAGGTTTAATTTTACTTGACTTGGCTTGATCCGAAGAAGACTTTACTTAGCTACGTTGCTGACTGAAGCTAGTTTATAAATTTACTTTTTTTGTTTTAGTCTCAGAGGTAGACTCAGCTGACTGCATGTGAACTTTGAGGCTTTTGTAATGCATTCTCTTTTGCATCACACGAATGTTTACTGTTTAATGTTTATGCTGTGTTCAGGCATTGAACTGTTTCGTCCAACGCTGTTATGAAGTCATCAAGCACGTTGTTCACCAGATGGCGGCTCTGTACGTTGTCAGCAAGTAGGTGTTTGTGGTATATCTGTCTAGAATGCATTCAGTACCATTAGACTGAAATGTCAGTCAGAAACTCAGAATCAATTATATTTGCTTTTAACTAAAAGAAAATTTAATGATTTCAGTGGGATTTCAGTAGCTTCAAATTTGAATTATGCAGTGAAGCTGTTACTTTTTTCTTCAGTGAAAACTGATGTTGAGGTAAAACTGATGTGCACTGAAACTGCACTTCAAGTGCAGTGAAACGTGGTTTTTGCTAGTAATTGTTGTAACAGTCCACGTTATGGCAGTGATACAGTAGCGTATGTGAAGGGTCTGGTTTATGACAACGAATGACATAATATCAAATGCTAACCATGGGAATTTATTATTGGGCCTTGTGAACTTCTTTCGCTAACTGAATCCTGGGGCTTTACTCCAGATTCAGTTAGCGGATGAAGAAAGCATGCATACGGGTGTCAGAGAGTGACGGCCAGATACCACCCTCTTTATTTAACCCCAGGTAATAAAATTTTTGAATCCTTTTCACACACATGTAATATCTGTATTCTGTAACACTTACCTGGAAAAGGCTGTCACAGCATTAGGACGAGTTAACTCGGGGTACCCAGCGACGTAATGTAACAAGTCGGCATGGACGAGTTAACTCGTGATACCCGTGTGCAGTGGATTCGAGTTGGACGAGATAACTCGGGGTACTCGGTTAATGGGTTAACGGCCATTTTTCAAGGGTGAATCTGGGTCAGTTGTTTCCTTTTTTGGTCCTTCTATTCCACCTATTTGGGAAGAGAACCCTTAGGGGATTACTGGAAAGGGTTTTTTATTGGTTGGATGTCCTTGCTGTCACCCAACCGTCAGTGTCAAATCACTGAAGGGAACACATAGCACTAACTCTAACCAGTGGCCTAGTCTCATTTTAGCTTTATCCACCACTGGACTCCTGATGGAAAGAGCATTGCTTCTTTTATGTGGGCTCTCCAGTGCCAGCCACTGATAGTTGGAGGACAGTTTGTACTCACTGCGTCTTTCACCACCGTCATCATCTTTGTCATGGTTGTCAGCATCTTGCCATCTTGACATTGTGATCACTAAGCAGTTGTGTGTGTTTGATGTTGTCAGGAATGCATCAAAGGTTCTCAGCACTTCAGGCGTTCATTTCCAAGTAAGTTTTTCTGAGCTATTCGGTTTTTGATTTCATTTTTCCCTTATTTTTTCGTTCCTGGGCTGTGTGCTAGATTAAGCTGGCCATCTCGTCAGCTTTTTGAGTGCACGTTAATCTACCGTATTGTATCGTATCGTAAGTATGTCTGTCGTCTTTTCATTTTTCACTGCTGTCACGTTTATTATTGCGGTACGTAGCATTGCTGTTGCTAACAGTACAGAACAATGAAAAGTTATACTACGAGTGGTGTAGGTCAACAAATCATATTAGCTGTACATTACAGTATGTCGGTGACAAAGTGAGATGTTAAAGGCAGATTAGAAAGGTGGATCTTGAGTGCTTAGTGTAAAGTATCACGAGAACCAGTGAGACTTAGTGTTGATGATAAACTGTTTCAGACATCCGATCCATCAACTCAACTCAAACTCAACTCACTCAACTTTATTGTAACATATTTGCAGCTGAACAGCTGAATTGCTAAATATATATAGGCCTAAACATGCGTGATAGACAAATACAAATAAAGATACATATCAAAGTAAAAGTACAATGAATAATGCTAATACAATTAAAAATACAATGAATAATGCAATGCAATAGAAATATAGTCAGAGTCAAACAACTGTTACAGTGTGATGCTAATAGTAGGGATGGTGAACAATATAAACGGATCTGTCTATGAATTGTATATTCTATCCTAATAGTGGCTCAGTGCGTACCAGACATGGACTTATAATAGCACATCTGCCAGACTGGGTCCTTGTACAGTGAACAGTAGTTCAGAAATTTCTAGTACACTCTTTGTGCTGCAGTGCAGGGTTATGTCACTGATGTCATAGAAGAAAGATAGGCATATCACAATTATTGCCATTCTTTAGTGTACATTCAATTTGAATGAAAATATATTGGAATCATGTAAGTAGGTAACTATTAAGATGTATATACGTGTTAATGGAGCAAAATGTTTATAATCTATTAATATTTGTAGCAATTAATTGATTAATTAATAGTAATAAATAAGAATCAAGAGTAATAATACCAGGATAATGTTTATCGTGCTGTCATCGTGACCAAAGCCATTGCAAGAGTTCATTTGATGAATGCAGTCTGAGCTCTAAGTGGCCACCAACCCTCAGACCAAGCCATCCAACTTGGCCATGGGTCCTGCAGTAAATGGTAATGGTAGTGATAAAAGTAGACTTATATAGCGCATTGTCACAAAGCTTCTAATGCGATGCACACGCTAGTAAATAGAGAACAGCCGAGTTTTCAAGCCCCGTTTGAAGGACACATAGTCCTGCTGTGGACGAAGGTTATCAGACATAGAGTTCCAGACTGTCGGACCCTGCACAGCGAATGCTCGGCGTCCAACAGCCGAGAGCCGGTGCCGTGGCACCACCATCAGTTGCTGTGTGGTAGTTGTTATGGTAGATTGATTGAGTTAGGGCCGGTTGCACCATCGTGGTTCAGCGCTGAACTTGATCAAGTAGGTTGCCGTGAACTGGTTTGCGGCGATTGTGCGTTGCACCATTTTTAGCTGAACTTGATCAGCCTTGAACTTAAGTTTAAACCTGAACCGGCGATTTCGAGCGATCAAGCGCTGAATTTTACACAAGAAAACAAAATGGCGGCGAATCGTACAAATACTGACATGCTAATTCTGGAAATTTTCGAGCTTAACGAAGCCAAGCAGACGACGTGAAGTGAAAGAACGACTAGAAGCACTCACAAAATACGACGACAGCGAGTTTCGCGCATGATTCCGCCTCTCGAAGCTCACCGTTCACCGTCTACTGTCGGAGCCATGTCACACAGTTCATCTGCCGTCCTTTTGCAACGTAATACGATCCTATACGGCGAAAAGCTCCGGAAATTTACAACTTGTACACTACAATGGCGTCTGCTGACTGCAGCAGGCTTAACACGCGTGCCCTGTAGGCCTACCGGCCCCGCCTTTCAGCCAATGCCGAAATAGCCATTACCCGCCACACGGCCACAGCGCGCGAGTGGGCGCGACCCTGGCTGGCATGAATGAAACAAACTACACACCGTAATAGTTGAAGTGTTCAGCTGTAAGTGATACTCAGATTATAATTTGAGTGCGATTTGGACTCATCAATCACAATAAATTAATATTAGCTTTCATTATGGCTGCCCTGCGTAGCAGATGCAGACATTTTCGTTCCGTTGTTTCGTCTTCTTTCTTTATTTACACCAGAATGACGTCGTGTCACGGTGTCAGTATGTTCGATCAGCCAATAGGAGTTCATTAAATTAGGTGACCTACATAGGTCATGGTTTAAACTCGAGTTCAGCAGAACCAGTTCAAAAATTTGTTGTGCAGCGCAAATAACTTGAACGCGAAACTGAACGAGTTCAAGCCATTGAACCCGTTCAGTTGATCTCAAGTTTAAACTTCGATGGTGCAATCGACCCTTAAGGTTTTATGTCCCACTCGACATAGAATAAGTCATTTTGGAGATGTTCTTCCAATCCAATCTGTTGGATGGTTTTCAGAAACTAAAACCAAGCAACAGAACAAAAGCAAGCAACACAAGAATAAACTGATCTAAGCTAACACGAAAAACGTATGAATGGTAAACCTAAACAAACACACAACATCAAAATCTAAACCTAAGCCAACATGCAAATTTAAGAACTGTTTACGTGTGTGAGTATCATTGTACACAACATTTGTACACAATACAGCGCAGTAATGGCATTGAATTGTGCAGGTGGTGTATGAGCATGTGGGACGGTTGCTAACAGTTCTCATTACTTTGGACAGTATCATTGAGAATCAGGCGACACTTCGCGATCATTGGACATTGTATAGAAGGTGTGCCCGCTGTTTGTCGTCATTCAGTTTCACTCTCATCTTCTCGTTTTTTTACATTTTTAAAGCTTATTCATTCACATGTTGTCTACGTCACTCACATTACTCTTAGTTGAATTACTTAAATTTTTCTTTCTTTTTCAACCGGATGTTTTGTAATTTGATGGTTGTTGTCTTGCACTTAGTTTTTTTTGCTGTTCTGAAGTTTATATTTGCTGTTTTTGGCATTGTCATTTTTCTCCATTTGTGCCACTTGTCATCAGAAGTTTTCTATCGGAAGAAAAATGAGAGCTAACCCAGGTTCATGCGAAAAATGGACATTGAATAGATGATGGCGTTGGACCACGTTTTGGCTCATGAAAAATTAATTTTGTAATAGATTTGATTTGTTTTATTTGGAATTATTTATGTGACTTGCACGCATTTTGTCCTGTTTAGAATGTTTAAGAGTGTGCGAAGTTGTCCGCAGCAGTTTGACTTGCCGGAATCTAAGATCCGTCCATTTGAGAAGATTCTTATAAACTATGAAACTCAGCTGCTTAACTGTGTCATATTTCAGGTGAAATTACCGCAAAACTATGCATTGCTCTGATTATTTTAGAACTATGCCATGTTTGGTTAATGTACATTGGGTACATAACTATATTTTAAAGTTTATTAGGCTCAGTGTATTAGTATATAAAGTTATTTTTAATTGACGAATGCTGTTTATTAGATATCGGTAAACTGTGAAGTGGTTTGAATATGGTACGGAGACGATGTAAGTAATATCATCATTGAAAACTCAGCATCTTCTTCCTAATCCAAATGCGCTAAATGCCATCAAGAAGGGCATGTAGGCAGTAAAACTTTGCTCCGACGTAATCCTCCAGTTTTTTTACTGGGTGTACTGACTAACATACGTGTATAATGGCTGTAATTTGGTTTTTAGTGAAATGGTTTGCACGCGAGGAACGTAAAGTCTATGTTGATTGTATCAACTGATGTACAACAGCGGATGTAGATGGAATTAGAGAGAGGGATCGTCTATGGCAGGAAAGACAGTGTCAAAGAGGATATGAAAATCTTTGGTAATTTCTGAATCCGAGAGAATACACGCATTTGAAACAGATGGAGAGAGAAAATTGGGGGTCATCTTGTTAACTGGGGCTCACCTCGCAAGTGATGTGTGTTTGTGGGCAGTGTGAAAGCATGTGTTTGATATCACGTTGAAAACACTTTGGTATAATTTCTAGTTATTTATAGGCCTTAAGGCCCGCGTTGTTGCAATGAAAGCTCTGCTGAAGCAGCATTTTATGACTGTGTAATGTGATACAGAATTGTATGGAGCAGTCATTTGATAGTTCGCCACGTGTGTCGGTGTCAAAGAATACAGCCCTCAGTGACGATTTTGTTGTCAACATTCAGAACTGCCTCGCAGATGTCACCGCTAAACTCGGCATGTTAATTTCTGGCATTGCTACCGGTCGTCTTTTCCGTTTCAGAATTGTTGACGATTTATGCTCACAGAGTTATTTTAGTCATTGCTTTTATGAACTGTACTGGACGAATTTTTGCCGCTTTAATTCAGGGTCACCGATTGTCGTCGTCTGTAACACTCCGCGACGGCGCATATGCAATGTAACTCACCAGGGGCAGCACGCGGCGGCGGGCCAGTAGTGTAACGTCTTGTTAGGGCATCATTGTGTGTTGGTAGGTGACAGTCGGCCGGAGACAGATGAACGTGACAAGTTTGTTGGTGTGATTGGACTTCATATTTTGCACTATCACTTGTTTCACATTGTTGACAAGAAGACGTTTAAAGTTCTCTGGGAACTGCATAAGAAGGTAAGAATTAACTTCTCGTTCTGATACAGTTACTAGGTTGACTCTTCGACAAAGTCGACCTAATAAAGCCAGTCTCAAATGTTTGTCCGTCCTTTTGTTTGTGCGTACGTACGTACGTATGTGCGTATGTCCGTCCATCCACAAAACGTTTCTTCGATTTCAATGAAATTTGGCATGTAGGTAGAGGTCGATGAGTGATGCACGACGGTATGCAGTATGACCCGTTCCAAGGTCAAGGTCACGAGCTTTTCAAAGTTGGAAATCCCGCCGTTTTCAAAAGCTATCTTCTCTGTTGTTTACAAAGGGAGCTGGCAACTGACTGCGGATTCTTAAACTAAGGGTACAATATCTAAATGTGTCGACGCCGGATTTTCGATATGTGGCCCAGTTTTTGTGTCACATGACTTTAAACTTGGCTGAAATGTCAGTAGTGAAGAGTCGACCGTCAGTTCTGCACGGGGCTAATTTTATTTTGTAATTAGAACTCGTTATTTTAAAACAAATATTTACCAGTACGAAACAGCAAGTAATATTACTGGCGTTCGGAACAGCTGTTTTGAGTCTGTTAGCATCTAATTTATTTTTTAATGTTAAGTAAGATGCGTTGTAGCTGGCTGCTGCTGGAACTTTGTTAAGCATGTCGCTGATTCTGATGATGATATTGATGATGATGATGATGACAGTGATAATCTTGCGAAATCCTCCGAGGTCCCAGATAAACAATGGTGTATCGGGGAGGACGTGAAACAAATGGTTTGTGATGAGATTTAATTGGGATTAATGCATGGTACCGTAATGTTTAGCATGGGAATGCTGAGTGATGTGGTAAAAAAGGTGACTCGACATATCAACTAACAATGATGCTTTTGATGTTGCTGTCACCGACATTTCATTTCTTGTCTTCTGAAAGATTGTGTTCAATAGTTTTGACAGCTGTAATTTCTGACCCATAGAAAATGCGTCTTGTAGAAGTTTGATAGAAGTCCTTCTGATTGCTGTTGCAGTATTGCTGTTTTTGTAGTAAATTGTTTTTGCTACATCCTGTGGCAAATTATTGTGATGTTTTCTCAAAAATGGGTATTAGACAGCTTCAATGAATCAACGAAACTATTGTTCTGATTTTTATCTTACAAGCTATCTAATAAGTATGGTGGATGTAGGATGTAGGCTGAGTTCGATTCACTACGGGATGTTGGAGGACATGTGCTGTTTCACCCAGCTCTAAAGCCGATGCTCTTGTTATAACAGCAGTTTTTGGCGTTTGTGGTTGTTAAATTATTTTTGAATATGGCCTTGAGCGTGATGCATGCTTTAGGTTCCGTGTGTTGTGCTACTGGGAAGTGTAGTCTGGTATCCAAATGAATTTCTTTTTGCAAAACTTCCGCACATGGCAAGCGCTCTGGACCGCAAGGCTTTGTCAAATGTTAAGTCGAACAGAGTTGCTTACTTGCAGCTGACGACGCAGGGCCTTGTTGTGTAAGTTACGGCCTTTCACTGTTTCGATGTATGTGATATGTTGTAATTGAAATTTAGTTTATTTTAATTGTTAAAAATTATATTTATATTTATTTTTAATTTTCTAAATTGAAAATTAGTTTATTTTCTCAATGGAAAGTTAGTTTATTTTTTGTTACAACTTAATACAACCATACTTGGTGAAGTATACCAAAACATTTACGAATCTGATTAAAACGACGTTGTTGTTTGAAAACGCTGAATGCAGTGCATAGAATGCCTTCCTTTAGTGCTCCAACACCTTTGGCTGGCTGGATGGGCATCTGGTGCATAAAAAACTTGTGCCAATTATCCAGGTCATAGGTTCTATAAAGTTCTCTGTGGGAACAAGTACCAGTAGTTATCCTGCCGGTTTGCAATGATGCAGTGTTGTGTACGATTTATAGCATTGTTTATTTTCTTCAGTACTATGCTAAGTGATTGACTAGAAAGAACATCTCTTTTATAACCTATATTTCTGTCAAGTGTGATATAAAACTTTGAATCAGTTTTAAATCATGTCACAGCGCTATGTTTAGTTTATTCAGTACTATAGTAAAGTAAAGTAAAGTCTATGTCGATTTGTATAGCGCATTGTCGTAACTACCTCTAATGTGCTCAGACATGGATCACACAGTTTAACCCGCAAATAACACCATGCCTGCCTTTACTCCCCAGCCGCAGAGCATCACCGCCCTTTGGCTGGTACTCATTTTACTGTCCCACGGAGGGTAGAAGGCTGAGCCGACCTGGGTGGTTGGTTACATACCGAAATAACGTGCTGCCTCCAGGAGTCGAACCTGGACCCAGTCACCCATCCCAGTACTAACCGGGCTCAGCGTAGGTTAAGCTCGTTGATCTAGACCAACGACGCTACGACTACGCCACGCCGCCACCTCTATACTAAGTGATTGGCTCTAAAGAACATCTCTTTAATGACCTATATTCCTGTTGAGCACGACAATAAAACTTTGACTCATTTTACAGCTCTCTGTGATGCTGAACTGATAGTGTACTATGCGGTACTGTATGTTACGTGTTGATGACTTGTGTGACTGGACAGGAAGGAGCAGAGTTTCCAGGCTGCGGTGTCCAGTTGGATGGTTCAGCTTGAGACTGCCATCGGCTACAAAGACGGCTTGTCCGAGGCACTGTCGGCAAGATGTGCTCTTCTCATTCAGGTGTGATTGTGACAAGCAATTGTAGTAATCTTGGTTTAATATTTGTACAACCTTTGACCGATCACCTTTTGGTCTAAGTGTAGCGTTTGGTCAGTTGTTTATATGTCTTTCTGTGCAGAAAATGACTTTTGAACGAAATGGCCTTTGACTGAGATATTTCAATTCAATCAACAATCCTGACATAAAAGCTTGCAGCTGTCAGCGGACCAGCTCACTAACAATAAGTGTGCATTAAAATAAAATACAAAGAAGAATTATAAGTCTGCTGTCCAGAAATATTGTAAAATGTAGTAAACTAAAACGCCTTTAAGTTTGTTGTTAAAGGTTGTTGTGCTGCCGATAGAGTGGATCTCCGTCGGCAGACTGTTCCATGCTACAGTAGTAGCAACACTGAACGCCCGCTCGTCAAACTTCAGTGCAGTTTGAGGGACAAGCTGGTCATTCTTGTTGGCTGACCACAGACTTGCATGTCTAGTAGATACTTCGGTCTCAGGCTGTAGCAGCTCGGCGACGTAGGTTGGTGACTGGCGGCCATTCAGTGCCCTGTGGATCAACAGACACAGCATTATACTCATAGGCGGCGGTGCCTATGAGGCACGGAGGCTCGTGCCTCCTCAGAATTTAGGGCCCAGAGGCACGCTATGCAGCGTGCCTTTCCAGAATTTTTGCCGTTAAATGCTGTTAGATCCCAAGTAGTTGCTTTCTATGAGATTAAAAATACACAAAAATCGATTTTGGCCAGGGCTTTGCCCCGGACCTCACTGGGTGAGTTTACACTGCTCCCACTGGTGAGGATGGGGATAGCTGCCCCTCCCCAAGAACCCCATTCTCGCTTTGGCTCTTCGGGCCTCGAGCTTCGGCCCTTTGGGCCTTGCTCCCCTGTGTCTCCTCACTTTTCATAACCTTCCGCCGCCCCTGCTTATACTGTATCCACATGCGGATCGGCAGCCAGTGTAACTTGATGTCGGCGTCAGTGATGTGGTCCATTGGCTGAAGGCCATACACCAGACTGGCGTGCTGTTTTACAGTGACACTATTTAGTCAATAGACAAGGCATTGATCATAGGTTAAGATTAAAAAATCCACAGAAGGATAAATATTTGAGGCGAGACAAAGGCATAATCGGCTGTAAAGCAGCTTTGAATTGAAACTGTAAATAAGTAATGGTATGCTTGGTAACCACATTCACCTGTAAGAGCCTGTTAGTCTGATCAGTGTGTGTGTAGTGTTCCATGTTAGAGCATTTGGTATTGTGTGTACATTCAGGGTCTGCTGTATGCCTACTCAATCCGGCAGCTCGTGACAACGACGCTGAACCTTCATGTGTCACTGCAGAAGCCGATGACAAAGGCGTCCGTTCTGGCGATGTGTCGCTTGGTCGAACTGTTGAAGGCAATCGAGCATACGTTTCACCGACGCACGATGCTGCTCGCCGAGTCATTGAACCACATTGTTCAGAACATCAGTCACAAGGCCCTGACTGCATTTAAAACAGTTCGGGTCAGTGACATAGTTTGCTGGGGTTTGGCATTTTTTATGCTGTTGCCACCCGCAACTGTCGGCGACCGCATTGTGTTTTCAGGCTGCTTGTCTGCCTCGTTCGTTCGTCCAGGCAGATAATGTTACCACGATATCTCATGAATGCCTTGAACACACTTTTTGATAACACTGGCAGTGAATATTCGCTAGCCCCTTATGACTTGATTAGATTCTTGAGGTCAAAGGTCAAGGTCATAGCAAGCCGTCGAGGTGGCGAATGCATCCAATTTTTACGAAAGATGCAATTCATGATCGAATACGTTGAGGAAGTACAGTAACAAAAAGAAAAATACAGAATATAGCTGTACCTGTTTTTCAGCGTTCGTATTCCAGGTAACCTCGGTTAGCCAATTTCCTTTTTCCACTCGTTCTTGGGGAAAGTGATACAGGTGTTTATACAGGTGAGATGTCCTTCCTGTCACCCAACTGACAGTGTCCAAGCTGTGACATGTAACCATAAGGAAAAGATTAAACACTGATAATGATGAGATGACGTTGAGTACCGAGTAATAGATTTCTTTGATAAAGCTTTTAGCAGATCTTTTTGTTTGTCTGTTTTTTGTTTGTCGGTGAATAAGTTCCACGAAACGAGTTCATTTACCACCAGGGGTCACTAGATGCCATGAAACATGAAACGTTTTCAGAGTTATGCAACATAACAACTTCCGAGACGAAATTACTTTTAAAAATGAGGAATGACGGTTACTTTTTTACTTTCATGTAGAATTTACAACTCAGAATTACAAAGTCAAGTTGCTAGCAAGCTGTTTACAGTATGTAAAACAGGCACAAAACATCTATGACACTAAATACTGTACAGCATGAATTATGATTATCAGAGTAAGTTCTTCTAGTAAGCAGGTTTGTTTCTGTAGTATTTGTCCGTCGATGGTTAATGTTGGCATGGTGTTTGCTTGTACAGAAACGATTGTCGTTGATGGAGCACAAGTTGGTTGACCGTCGGCAGGACTGGAAACTGGATGTGTTGTCTGCTCTTGTGCTCGCCAACTTGTGCCTTGTTGGACCTGGTATTGCGACCTTTGACCTTGTTGGACCCATTATTATGACCTTTGACCTTGCTGGACGACCTGGTATTGCCACCTTCGACCTTGTTGGACCCGTTATTATGACCTTTGACGTTGTTGGACGACCTGGTATTAGACCTTTGACTTTGTTGGACCCATTATTATGACCTTTGACCTTGCTGGACGACCTGGTATTGCCACCTTTGACCTTGTTGGACCCGTTATTATGACCTTTGACGTTGTTGGACGACCTGGTATTAGACCTTTGACCTTGTTGGACCCGTTATTATGACCTTTGACCTTGCTGGACGACCTGGTATTGCCACCTTTGACCTTGTTGGACCCGTTATTATGACCTTTGACGTTGTTGGACGACCTGGTAATAGACCTTTGACCTTGTTGGATTTGTTATTACGACCTTTGACCTTGCTGGACGATCTGGTATTTTGACCTTTGACCTTGTTGGACCCATTATTATGACCTTTGACGTTGTTGGACGACCTGGTATTAGACCTTTGACCTTGTTGGACGCGTTATTATGACCTTTGACCTTGCTGGACGACCTGGTATTAGACCTTTGACCTTGTTGGACCCGTTATTACGACCTTTGACCTTGCTGGACGACCTGGTATTAGACCTTTGACCTTGTTGGACCCGTTATTATGACCTTTGACCTTGCTGGACGACCTGGTATTAGACCTTTGACTTTGTTGGACCCGTTATTATGACCTTTGACTTTGCTGGACGACCTGTTATTGCGACCTTTGACTCTGACAAATACAAATTATGATGTGCTTCAACTTTGATTGCTTTCTACCACCAGCTGCATTGTAACGGCGGCCATTTTTGAGGTGTGTATGGGTTAGCTAATTCAGCTGGTGTTTTAGTCCTCCAATTATTCCAGACGAGAACGTCTGTGCATATGTGGCACAGCCCAACCAGAAGTGTCAAAGAACTGAAGTAACTCAAAAACAATGACCCAAACAGTGAAAATAATCCTCTGGCTTTGTCCTATCTTTGTCCACCAATGGACTCTTGTAGTGAGGGGCAATTCTCTGTTCACACTTGCTCTCCCGTGCCAGAATTATCCTTCTATGCTACATATTTTCCATAGCCAGTAATGTCTTGCAGGGTGTTATCATGAAGTGTTGTTTTTTGGCTTCATGTTACAGAAAATTAACTGCTAGGTGCATTAGTTCGCATTTGCCATTTAAAGTGAGGTTTATTTTGTGCGACGCCAGTGTTTGGAATGCATGTTTATCAGTATGCTGCAGTTATGGCCTGGCGTTAATTGAGTAGACGTGTCATGTGACATGAGCTGTAGTGTAATGGTGATGTTCCATTGCGGTGCAGCAGCAGTAGCAGGGCTGTTGATGAGTTAAACCTCTACTGCTGATCTACAGACTTATTTATTCACAAGTACCTTCCAACAGTCTTATCTTGTCTTTTGTTTGCTCCACTTCCATCAGTGTGATTTGTCCCCCTCCCCTCCAATAGACAACATCTAGCATCTAAGCTCTGGTGCTTGTCTGGAGGATAATCGGGAAGATAATCGGAAATAATCAGAACTCTTCTATGCTGTGTTGTGTACGAAAATTGTGCACAGTGATATGCATACACATGTGAGCATTTCTTACATTGTTGCTTGTTAGTTAGGTTTAGATTTTTGTGTGTGTGTTTATTTAGGTTTTGTCTTTTGTGTGTTCTTTCATGTCAGCTTGGGTCATTTTGTTCTTGTATTGCTTGCTTTTATTGTATTGGGCTTAGTTTCTTCAGTACTTAGCCAAGAGATTGGCTGCGAAGAACGTCTCCGAAATGACTCATTTTATGTCCAGTGGGATGTAAAACCTTAAAAACTTAATTCAATCAATAATCAACGTGATTTGTCCGTTTGTAATGTCGTTTTCCAAACAGTTTGCAGATCTGTGGCATACCACAGCAGTCTTTCTTCATTGTGTATTTATTTGATTTTCATGTATTGGTGCTGATAGATTGGACTGCTAGTGGCGTCACCAGAGTGCTGGAGTAAAGGATGATACGCCCTTTCCTTAGGAGTCCGATGGTTGGTGAAGAGAGGATGAGGCAGCGGGTGATTTTTCCTGGTTGATGTCAGTGCGTTGAGTTTCTTTTACTGCTTTGAGACAGTTAGTTGGGTGATAGGAAGGACATTTACGACATTTTGGATTAACTGGATGAAGAGAGCCAAGATGGACCGGCTAATCCATGTCCATGTGGAAAATGTCCATTAGAATGGAGATGGTTGCTGGTGCCGATGGTCAAGGAGTGAAATAATTTGTGTGACGTTGTAGCGACAAAGGAGCGAAGACTCGTGCTCCGTTTGTCTCTTGCCATTGCGACACAGCAGGTGCTTGCTCTTACTTTCAGTATCTGTCTAACTGGCGTTCTTTCTTGGAGTAACTTTAGGTCTGAGCATCACCCGTATACTAAGAGCCGCATTGATCAAATTCTGTGTGTATGTATGTGTAACTACACCTCCCAAACCACTGAACCGATTTGCATAAAAATTACCAGCATATAGAGCGTCTTACGCTGATTGCTATAGGCTACCTAGATTTGAAATATTTACCCCCACCATATCTAAAAAACCCAAAAGGGGGCGTGAATAGGCATTTTCAAGCCAAACTAGCATAATATTGAAACTCACATATCTCGGCCGCGGTTTGAACGATTTCGACGAAATTTGGCTCACTGATGCACTTCGACTTTCTTGACCGTTTCGACCATTAAAAATTAGAAATTTTAAAAATCCAACATGGCGGCGGCCGCCATCTTGAAAAATCGAAAAATCTCAATAGCCGGCCTTGGTTCAAGCGATTTCAAAATAAATGTTATGCAGTTCGACCCTCTTGACCATTCCGAATGTTAAAAATTTCAAATTTTGAAAATCCAAGATAACAGCGGCCGCCATCTTTAAAAATCGAAAAATCACCATATCTCGACCGCTGTTCAATCGATTTCGACGAAATTTGGCACACTGAGCCACTTATCACAACCTGCCGTGGTATTGGTATTGCAAACGTTTCTACAACTGTTGCAAGTTTGGGCTACCAATAACAAAATGAAGATAAATTATACTAAGACCAAGGAAATGATCCTGGGTCCTCTTGCAAGGCAGCCACCTCAACCTCTTTCTGTTGGTTCTGGCAGTGAGTGTGTCCTTATAGAACGTGTTTATCACTTTAAATTGCTTGGTATTAACATCTCACATGACATGAATTGGCAAGCACACATTGATGCAATATCTCATAAAGCTGCAAGCAGACTTCATTTCCTTAGGATCCTGAAAGAGTCTGGTCTTAAACCTCACCATCTCTTACATTTCTACTTAACTGTCATTAGACCTGTCCTTGAGTATTGTTCGGTGGTGTGGCACCACTCTCTCACAAAAGCTCAGTCAGAGACTCTGGAGGCCATACAACGTATTATTTACCCACCAACCACAGGCATGCCATATACCTTTGCGCTCACACTTCCGAAATTGCCTTCTTTCCGCGATCGCCGTGAACACATAAATAGACGATTTTTCAGATCTATATCTTCCTCTTGCATTTCCTCCTTACTTCCTAATCCCAGGAACCATGACGTTACTTCCATATTGCGAGCTGCATCTCTCTATCCACGCCCGGTTACACGCACGAAAAGATACACATTTTTCATCAACTATTCTTTATTACATTATCAGTAACCGATGTCATCTGTGATTTTGGATGTTTTATTACTTTGTTTGTTATTTCCATGTATTGTACATATACATTTTCATTTTATTATACTTCTATTTTTCTATCGAAATCTAGCGGTTTTATAACTTGCTATTGAAACATTAAACTTACTTACTTACTTTAGAGAGAGGGTTCGATTAGGCGGGAAAGGCAGGTTTTGGTGTACTGCATGCAACTCAGTTGATCAGATATGCAGCACGTCTACTTTATTATTGCGCGCGTGTGTGTATGTGGTAAGTGTACGGTTGACAACGCGCATTTGTTTTGTTGACAGAAAGTGTTCAAAGATGTCGAGATGTCAACAGTCAATACCTGCTTGTCACAACTCGACTTCATGTCCGACTTTAGGCACAGGTTTCTGTGTTGTTGGTGCCGTAATTTTCTGATGACTTTTGCGTGTGATTTATACGATGTTTGTCAGTAAATCATAATGATACCGATATTTCCACTCTAATGTTCCTGATGCTTATGGCCTCATCTGGGCTCTTGGGCTGTAATGTACCTGATTCGTTTATTGATGCCGGCGCTATATAAAACGTTTACGTACTTACTTACTGACTTACTTACTTTATTACTTATTTACTTTTTTCAGATTAGGCGCATTCCGTTTCCGGGCCGGAGGTCGTAACAGGCGACCAAACCTGGCTTAATAGTTTTCTGTTAGGCCGCTTCGCAGCTAGCTATAGCAGTTTGCCCTGTCATTCATATTCATGCAGACAGACAGACCTTTTGTACTAAGACGAGATTTGCTGGGAAGAACGTCTCCAAAATGACACTTTTCGTGTCGAGTTGGATGTAAAACCTTAACTCAGTCAATCAGTCAGACCGATCGTGCTACTTGGTGTGTAGCAATAGGCCACTGTCACTAGCTGCTGCTGCAACGTGGCCTAATAATAATAATAATAATAATAATAATAATAATAATAATATAAAAAAATAATAATAGAGTGCCAGGGATCCAAACATGCAGAGGCGCTGGGCTCCACCATGCCAGTTCTCCAGCACCAGTACCCGCGTAAGTGTGCCGTTAATTTATGAGTAGAAACTGTGTATGTTTGAGTGCAGATTGAAAGTTGCGTGTGATTGTACGTTCATCTACTGGCACCGTGTGATGCTGCCGATGTATCTTGCCAACATACATGATAACTCGTCAGACGCATTCAGTCTCCGGGTATGAATCAGTTAGCAGAACCTGCTTCCTGGTGAAGCAATTTTTTCTTATTCTGCCTGCTAGCTAATAGTCGAATGAGTCTATGCTAATAAGTTGATGTTTTCTGTATTTGCATACATAACTGTATTTGCATATATAACTGTTCATAAACTGTTAATATTGTTTTTGAGCCAAACTGAATTTGATGTGCATGGCCTGGGTGGGCGGAGTCTGGTAGCTGACAGAAGGTGATTGGCAGCCAGCCAGACAGCTTGCCTACAGCACTGTGCCATTGTTCAGTTCTGTGCATATATCACTGCTCTGCATCCACCAGTATATATTATGTTTTTCAGAATTTTCTATAGCATTTTACCAGATGGTTTGATCAGGGAACTCATTTCATGAACTGTGTTTCTCTGTGTTATATATTTGTATTTTACATTGTCAATTTTATTTGTATTTTTATATGCCATGTTTTGCGGTGCTGACAATGTCATACAATGTCTATACAGGGTGCAATTTAAAAAAACACAAAAAATGAAAAAGGATTTCACCATTCGGCTTTCGTTTAACCGGCCTAGTTTTCTGAGCCTTTGGCAGAGCAGAATTTTTACGACTGAGAAGCCTCTGTTGTAGCACAATACACCGCATGAAATTACTGAATGGGCATCGTGGCATAGTAATCCAGTGAACGCTCTTATAAGTCATATTCGCGTAGAAAACGGCTGTTGAATATGTAGCTGCGAGCATGTCTGTAGCCGAGGGTAGGAGACTGAGTTGGCCTGTGTGTGTAGTACATGTGTCGAGCGCTGCGAGATTGTGTTCCTGCGTTGCGTCGAGTCGTTCACTTGTCGTCTTCGCGGTGCCTCGTTCAGTCTTATCAGAATGAAATCATCAAGCGGATCAACGACGTACGTTGTTGCGTATGCTTTACAGAGTCATATTTTTTCATAGTCCGGGCAGAATTTGTATGTTGGTGAGACAGGTGTGATGCTTATTGTTAATAATAACGACACTACCAGACGCACCTGGATTAGCCAGTTTTGTTCCTCCACCTTTGAGGGTAAGTGGAAGCTGGATATCTTTCCTGTCGTGCAACGTTGTTATCCATGCAGAGTATGGCATAAAAATGCTGTGTGCAAATTACTATTTAGAGAATTTTGAAGAAAAAAGTTGAAACTGGTTACTCAGAAAGTTTCAAGTAATAATTTGTTAATTTCATGCTGGTATTCAGTTTCAGTCAAACTCTGTATTTGTGACATCTCTTTTGAGGTCTTTTATGCTACACCCTGTGTGGTCATTGTGTGCCATGCCTTGTACAGCTCCTGTTGGACACATTGTGTCGAGGGGTTGAGACTGATCTTCGTCTTCATATCCACATGCATCTTCAGCTGGACAGCCGCAATCCGTTCCGAGTTGCATCTCGACAGCTGTCGACATTTCTGCGCATGACGCCGATACGACTTTTTGAGCACGACATCAATGCCCGCGGTAACATGTTGTTCCATCTCCATGATATGGGTTGAAGAATCGTAATTTGTAGGTCTCATAACTATTCTGTTTTTATTAATAGTTAACTTTTTGAAAATTAACAACTAATTAATAGTCATTTTAATTAAATAAGAAATTTCAGTAAGTTTTTAAACCTTGTAAAGTAGTTAATAGAAAGTAGTGATTACTGCCAATAATCAAATGACAATGATAAACATGTTACCTAAAACCAAAATTTTCTATAAATGACTCTTCTGTAGAGCATGGCATCCTTTTCTTCATAGCTTCAAGAATGTGTCCTTCCCATACAGGCTCCGGGGATATTATGCTCTATGATTTATTTTTTGATTCTGCATTATATAAGTGGTTTGCTTACTTACTTTCTAACTTACTTATTTACTTCCTTAAGAATAAGCCCGTTCCGTTTCCAGGCCGGACGTCGTAAGAGGCGACCAAACCTGGCTTTAGTTTTTAGTGTGTTATAGTACATTTTGTTGCGGATGCATGTTAGCTTTTGATATGTTAGATGTAGTATTTAGTACTAAGCAAAAGCAAGACATTGGCTGGGAAGAACGTCTCCAAAATGACCTATTATGTGTCGGGTGTGACGTAAAACTTTAACTCGATGTAGAATGTGTCCAGCATCAGCAGCAGTGGTTGTGTGTTCAGTGCACATTGAGAGTTACCTCAACAAGACGTTTTACAACCTGACAACGGTTGCTCTACACGACTGGAAGACGTACAGTGAAATGCGTGCCTTGGCTCAGCAGAAGTATGCACTCACGATGGCTGAAGCACATCTGCCAAGTCAGACCCTTGAACAGGTCTCCATGTTTGCTTGTCTTGTCTTGCTTCTCTCATGAGTTCACGCGGGGCATCCTTTACTACTGATCCCCAATGACTCGCTTCCGGAGCAGCTATTAGAAGAAAACTGAGGAGAAGCGAGTTCAGCCAGGCAGAGCATCCGGCCTGTGAGTCCTCCTGCTTCAGTTAAACCCGATGGTTTCTCTGTTGAGAGATGCGGCCCAGCTTCAAGTAACTTCATAAAAGAATGCTGGTCAGATAAAAACTCCGAATAGTAATAGTAGTAATGACAACGTATCGACATACATTTTACGGCCATTATGTAGGTCAGTCTGTGTTAGTGGGCACCACCAGTTGAGAATTGAAGGATTTTATTGGAGCAAACGTTTACTGCATGTCTGTCCTTGCTGATGATAACTAGTGCATTCGATCTCAACAATATTACTTACACCATTTTCATGCTGTAACTCTGTATTATCAATAGTAGTAGTAATAGTGACATGTAAATTTTATTTTTTGTAAGATTTTTGGGTCACGTGCAGATTATTTTATTTGTGATGATGAAAATAGCAGCAAGTTTGGTTTTTTTGTTGTTGCAGGGTCTAGATGTGTTGGAAATCATGCGAAATATTCACGTTTTTGTGTCAAAATATCTCTACAATCTCAACAATCAGGTAACTACTTTAATCCGGCAAATGCAACCAGATAGAGAGGCAGATATAGTTCTGTCATTGTTTTTTAATTATAACATTACATAAATTTTGTTTATTTTGTAGTGAGTGAGGGTTACCACAGAAGACAGGTACTTTATATTGCTCACAGAAAGTGAGACCTGCCCTGCAGTGAAGCCTAGATCCATGCGGTTGTCAAAAAGCCTATGTTTCTTAAATTGTCAATTGAAAACTGTGTCCATAGAAAATGTTTAGCTCTCAGTATGCCACGGTCATCCATCCCAGCAGTCGCTGAGATCTTGTTGTTAAAGTAATAATCAGTCATGCTGGTGGACATGGGGTCAAGTGTGGGACAACATTGCTTTGTCCATTCTCAATGCTGAAAGTCAGAGTTTAGGTATGATGACTACCTTTATCTCTGCACACAGACACACCTGTCAGTGAATGACTTTTCCAGTCTTTTAAACCACCAGTCCTTCATCCCCGGAAGGACATCCATGATCTGGTCCGTTAAAGAGTAAACTTCTGTTGCCAAAGGTTCTGTTCAAGAACAAAAGTAGGAAGGAAACTGATGGTGATACGATACGATACGGTAGATTAACGTGCTCTCAAAAGCTGACGAGATGGCCAGCTAAATCTAGCGCACGGCCCAGAAACGAAAAAATAAGCCACTTAACCCAGGTTCATTTGAAATACGATTGTCAAAACTGGGGAGCAGGAATCCATACATCGTCTGGATGTCTTTTTGTATGCGTGACTGTGAAAAACTGACATGCTGAGATTTAGTGGCTTCATTGCGTGACTGAACTTGAGAAGTGGAGTATTAGTCGGCTAGGTTGTTGTGGTCACAGATCTTTGTGGAGCGTTCCAGCAACAACAAGCACCTGAACACGATCAACATCCGTCACGTCGCCAACTCGATCCGCACGCACGGCACCGGCATCATGAACACGACCGTCAACTTCACGTACCAGTTCCTCACCAAGAAGTTCTTTGTCTTCTCGCAGTTCATGTTCGACGAGCACATCAAGTCAAAACTCATCAAGGTGCTAATTCCTGCTGTCCTACAGTCATAATCATATGTAGTGGACTGGGTGTATGGCGGAACTGGGGGGGGGGTATGGCAGACAGAGACTGAGTGGCTGCCGTCCTCTTTATTTCCATAAATTGGAGGCATTGTTGGATATTATATTAACACAGCTGTTGAGCTTCTGGGGCTGCATTCTAGACCCCCATTTTCTGGGGGCTTGGCCGACGAACCCCACCAGGGGCTCCACCTCTGCACAGTGTTGGGGGCTTGGCCCCCGGGCTCCCTAATTTGCCCTCCACATTTTGTAGTTCATGATGCCGGTGCCGTGCGTGCGG